>WLWI01002815.1_pt1 | contig 15007 bp, 12 predicted proteins | sample 6701501 | NCBI WGS metagenome assembly WLWI01 (sample SAMN12718690, study PRJNA515312) | sponge metagenome | isolation source: marine sponge | host: Mycale hentscheli | place: New Zealand: South Island, Marlborough, Capsize Point | collected 2014-11-01
CTCTGTCTGTCATAGAAACGTGTACGTTAGTTATAGCTCTGTCTGTCATAGAAACGTGTACGTTAGTTATAGCTCTGTCTGTCATAGAAACGTGTACGTTAGTTATAGCTCTGTCTGTCATAGAAACGTGTACGTTAGTTATAGCTCTGTCTGTCATAGAAACATGTTAGTTATAGCTCTGTCTGTCATAGAAACGTATGTTAGTATAGAAATATTTCTTGTGGACATTGTTTTACTTTACTGATTTATCATCCACACACTGATGATAGCCATTATAAAAGGGTTGAAGTGTTTGTATTAAATAAATTATTTTATGACTAGTAAAGAGTACAATATTTGAAAGTAATATTGAGTATTGTAGGGCCCCCTATTAACGATTCTAGCAAGTCCCTATTTGAATATAATAATGAATAGATATAAATATTAAGGAGAGTACAGTTAAAAAAGAAAAAAAAGAAGTCAAAATCATGAGGTTCAGTATTATATGAATCAAGTGAAAAATGTGTGCTAGACTGATCAAACTGCAGCCTATCTTTTAATTTATTACCATGTGTGTGATAGGACGTCTTCATTGGATATTGCCAGTGCCTTGAACAGTGCACATCTTGGGTCACTAGCCTCCAGCCCCAGTGTGCACAGCAGTATCACCAGTCAAGCCAGCCATACTTCTAGTCACACACCAACACAAACAAAACTCAAGGAACACTGCAGTATGCAGCAGCAATGGTCGCCATCTAAGAAAACCTCACCACTGACACACATTGTTTCTGAACACTTGGCCTTCTCTTTGAACCATTACAAGGAGAAGGAAGAAGAGGAAGCCCAAGCACTGTCAGCCAGTGACATACAGGAAGAATGTGCAAGACCTTGTGATTCAGGTAAGCACACAGCAACTTTGTCACCTGCAGGTACAGAGGATTATGATGACACACCCACTGGTACAGAGTTGTGTGAGGAAAGAGACAACAGTCTGATAAACAACTTATTTTTTATTCAATAACATCAATTGAATTTTTTTTTAAATAAAATAAGTTGTTTCCTTGAATGATGAAAGTGCATATAAAGTGTTGCCTGGAAATGTCAGATGGTGTGCAATAAAATGTCACAATGTCTGATCTGGTGTTCATGTCTTGCTGGACTGTCTCCGCCAGAATCTCTTGACTTCATTGTGTCCACTTGTAGTGACCACCATGAACCTCTTCTGAGAGCTGCTCCACATCAACACTCCCAAATCCTGCACACCCAAGAGAGAGGGCAACAAAATAGTGATACATGAACTGTGCCCCCACTCCCCCCCCTCTCTCTCTCTCTGTCTGTGTGTGTAAATGAACAAGATTAATATGTAAACTTACTTGAGCGTATTTCCTCACAGTTTCAAAGTCAGTGGCGGTGAGAAAGTCAGAATAAAATACACCTAAATATAAAGACAACCATTAAAAATTTACACCAATTCTTTCACAAACTGGTGGGCTTAAAAGTAAAAGTGCCTCTACAGTGCAGTGTCTCTATAGTGTAGTGTCACAAGCCAGAATCTGGTAAAGGAACTTCAACCATGTACACAACATACATTTTATATACCAGTGGTACTTTACCAGCCACGGCATCAGTACATTACCAGCTAGGCTGAAAATATTGTAGTTACCTTCTGATATGTCCAACCTGTCTCTCTCCAGTTCCCATAGCCTGATCTGATCACTGATTGTAGGAGGAATAACTGGCACCTGCAAATGAACATGTAGCATTTCTTATACAGTATTACTATGCAAATATTACTATACATTAATACAGTATTACATACAGTAATACTAATGTTAAATATATAGCAATAGTGATGTGCATTTTGTACAAATGGCAAGTGCAAGTAATTCAAACAACAGGGTAGCTAAAATAACTTGCATATGATAAAAATTGATTTTAAAAGTAGCTACAAGAATGTAGCAATTGTAACCAGTTAAAAATTACTTTCAAGCCTCAATTTTCCAGAGTAGCAGTAGTGTCTGCAGTATATAAGCCAGTAGTTCCTGACAAAAAAAAAAAATTAAATAATAATAATAAAAAATAAAAAAAAAAGACCAAGTTTTAAAATTATATGTGGTAAAATGTTTTAAATGCCATAGGAACAACTTGCTACAATTGTTTAATTTGTGGGTGGGGAGGACATTTCTAAGGACAAACTAAGAGTTTCTTGCTGCTGCAGTAGCTGAAAAGACTGGGAGGAAGTGCAAAAAAGTTGTGCAAAGACAGCAAACACATTTATTTGTTAGTCAAATATTTACTCTTAAGATTTTTTGTGCTATTTTTTTTAGCTAAACAGTAGCTGTTACACACAACGCTTTCTCACACACTTATTCATTGGCGCATAACTACGACAAACAGCAAAATAACCAAGATAACTTACTACCCTCATGTCAGAAACAACCGAATTCAACGGGGTAAACACTTGGATGATACATGTAAAAATCAATAAACCACAGGATTCTGTTGTATGGGACGGGGTCGACCTCCAAGTGAACACAAAAGTTACTATACAATTGACATTAGTATGTTTATGTAAATGGCACGGCTCACAATGGTAAATCATGTCAAACAAATTTATCACGACCACACCCACTACTCCACCCACTTACATTGGCCAGCATCTGAGGATGGGCATGAAGACGCAGGAATGTCAAAATTTGTTCAGCTGTCAGGCCTTTCTTTAATGCCTGCACACACACACACACACACACACAAACCTACTTGTTTGGCTGCTTGCATGCAAAGACGATGTTGCTTCATATAAATGAACTGATGTTCCATGAAGCTATGAATGAGTTAATAAAACATCCGCGGACACATAGCATACTAACACACAGACATACATGCAATCTACACTCACAGCACATGCACACACACATGCAAACTCACTCACACATGTACACACTGACCTTCAGTACACTTTCCCTCGTAATGGAGCCCACCACTAGGTTAGGGAATCTACAAACAAACAACATACAAACTAAACCTAGACTCACTTCTATCACCAACTACACTGTGGATGTGTTCGGGGGACACATGGTAGGGACAGATATTAGAGGGACAGATGTTAGAGGGACAGGGGACAGATGTTAGAGGGACAGATGGTAGAGGGACAGATGGTAGAGGGACAGATATTAGAGAGACAGATGTCAGAGGGACAGATGTTAGAAAAGATGTTAGAGGGACAGGTGGTAGAGGGACAGATGGTAGAGGGACAGATGTTAGAGGGACAGATGGTAGAGGGACAGATGTTAGAGGGACAGATGTTAGAGGGACAGATGTGAGGGACACATGGTAGACAAACACATGGTAGAGGGACACAAATTAATGACTCATGTGATCTCAACTAACTATACACTTGTCAATGTAAACAAAGGTAATGAGGGGAAATGGAAGGAATGAAGGAGGGGAGGAGGGAGGAGGGGGAAGGACCTTGGCGGGATTACACAAGTAGTGATGAGAACTTTTTCCCATTAAACACAGAGTTTAGTTTTGAAATTGAAAAGTTCAAAAGTTGTATATTGACTGCTTCAGGCATGCACACACACATACCTACACATACAGATACACACCTAACTCAGTTTCTGAACAAACAATCTAGGGACATATGTTAGAGGGACAGATGTGAGGGACACATGGTAGAGGGACAGATGTTAGAGGGACAGATGTTAGAGGAACAGATGTTTAGGGGGACAGATGTTAGAGAGGCACATGGTAGAGGGACAGATATTCGAGGGACAGATGTTAGGGACACATGGTAGAGGGAATGTTAGAGGAACAGATGCTAGAGGGACAGATATTAGAGGGACATATGATAGAGGGACACATATTAAAGAACTCATGTGATCTCAACTAACTATACACTTGTCAATGTAAACAAAGGTAATGAGGGGAGATGGAAGGAATGAAGGAGGGGAGGAGGGAAGGGAGGGAGGAGGGGGAAGGACCTTGGCGGGATTACACAAGTAGTGATGACAAAGTTTAGTCTTGAAATTGAAAGAGAAAAGTTCAAAAGTTGTATACAACTGACTGCTTCAAGCACACATGCACACACATATATACACATAGCTCGGCTTCTGAACAAACAATCTGGTACATCACAAAAAACAGTTCCTGGAAATGCAGATGTGATGTCACACATTCTTGTGCCCCCCTCTCTCTCTCTCCTCTCTTCCGTTAATCCTATCCTAGCAAGCCACAATGAACTCACCTGTATTGCAACTGACAGAAGAGATCCAAGATGGATATCTGAAGCTGAGAATCTAAACAAGCAGACAGACAGACAGACATGACTTATGTTAGCAGACTGCTTTTTATTATTCATTTCCTATACTTCCAGATAAGGGAAGATCCATGACAAAGTGAGACTACGAAACTAATCTTTGTCATCTTATGAACACGTAATTAAGTGAACAACAAAACTACTCATTTCAACATAATTGGTTGAAATTTCACTCATTAGACTACCAGGACTGGAAACTCCCACGGAGTTCCCCTATCAATTAGCAATTACCAACAGTGCCGCCACAGCTAAAATTACCACTACCATACACACACACACACACACACACACACAGTCTCTCTCTCACACTGGAGGAGCCATCCATATGCCGGGAGATGCTGACTAGCAGTGTTTGTTCTGGTGAGATGCTGCGTAGTACAATTCCACACTCGTACACACACTCCTATGGCTATGTTTGGGCACTTCTGCACTCTAACTATGCAAACACTTCCCTTATGCATTCTATACAGTACATCATACACTGAGGCACACAACACACCATACTGTGTATAGCCTGCCACAATACGGGGACAGGCTACATTTATAACTGAAGCACCAAAGGTGCGAACCCTCAGAACTATTAAACACTAACTAGCTATTACAATATAATGTCCTTCCAAAAAAACAAGCAGTCTGTTAGCTATTGTTAATGAGGTATCAAAATAGCTCGACCAATGAAAATGGTACATGGAAACGCTGTCTTCATAAGAGAAGAAGCTAAACTAGCCAGAAACACTCACCTGTATACATTTTCAACGCGAAACTTCACTTCTTTCAACTGTGTTAACTTCCCCGGAGTAATGCTTAGGAGCCTGAGCATAAATCAAACTACACCGCTGGCTGCAGAAATTATTTGCTCACGTGATTATGACGTGACGCTAGGGGGCGTTGCCCATAAAAGCTGGTACCTACGCGGAGTTGAAAGCTTCGCCTTTTCTCAACAAATAGCCCGAAATTCAAAAAAGTAGCACAATAAAAGGTCTTAAATCTTCGTCCTGAGTAAGTTCATACCTAAATCAACTGTTAATTGTCAGTAATCTCCAAAATCAGAGCGTGACAGACAGACAGACAGGACGACTACTATAACCCTCTCGCGCATGCGCGCTGAGGGTTAATAAATCTGAACGGATGGAGGAAAGATTCCAATATATGGATACACACACATACGCACACACAATTTCAAGATATGAAGTTTGGTTGAACTCTACCATGCCCCAGAGAGTTCTGATAAAAATGCTGGACTATATAGTCTTATCCTTAGTGTAACCTTAACCCACCCAACTACCACCACCTTGCTCATGATAACCCTAACATCAATACATTAGATGAAAATAATAAGTAAAGCATGCACGTGGGGCACTGGACCTCTCTATATCAATTAGGAAGAGATTTTAACCATACAAGTGAGACCGGTTTCACACTTTCATAGTTGTCCAGCTTTGCCGTTAACTGTCCATGGGTATTCCTGGGAGGCCCCACCCACTTATATGGGTGTGTGCTATAGTCATATTGTCAAACGAACCCAACATGCATTTGTGATAGCATCTGGTGCGGGGGGAGGGGGGGGGGGGGGCATAGTCCCCTGAGCAACAGCGGGCTATAGGGGGGCAAAGCCCTCATTTTGGATGTACCAGTCATGTGACTACTAACACAAAAGGCTAGCATGACTATTCAACCACAAGGAAGGGTTCCCTGCAGTGAAAGTTACAAATTTAATAAATTCCAAAATTTTGAAGGGACATCACATGGGACGTATATATTGTCCCATGGGACAATCGACGGCATTACTGGACAACACTCTGTGACATGAAAACACCGTATCGCACAATTTACTAAAACTAAACCTTTGTTTAGTGCATGAGGATGTGTCCATGGTTACCTAAGGGATGTCTACATAAACCAATTCTGCATAACAATACCAAAGTAGACGTGCCACTTTACCAACACACAAACACGTCTCTTAGACACCAATCTCTTACACACACACACACAAATGTAAACTCTCTTGCTGTCGCTAGCGGGTCACGTGCACATGGCAGAGCCAAGATGCCCGTACACTAAACAGGCACTGTGAGCCGTGCAAGCAAAGCTCCTGGAGCCGGGCTAGGAACTCATAGGAGAACAGGCCTTTCCTCACAGCAAGCGGTGTGGACACCTGAAGTCCCACTTGGAACCTGGACCATTGCTATTTCACGAGAAAAGACCCTGAATTACATACACACACACACACACACACATCCTATTTACTGGGAAGTGAACTAGTAAAGAGGTCATGTGTGCATATCCGGGTGAGTAAGGGAAAGACATGGATAGCTGCAAGTAGCCACAACTTAAAGGTGATAAGTAAAGGTAATGCCACTCCAATTAACACTCAGTTTAGCAGAAGCCAGAAGCCTAAGCCACACAAGTGATAATAGTGAGTACTGGCCATCCCCGATATGTACAACACAACTCCTAAAGGAAACCCTGCACATACAAGTGCTCGTTGGCTCGAGTGAGTACACAGTGAGTCTGGGTGGCCATCTAAACTTCCCTCTCCCAATAAAAAGAGAGAAGCTGAGAAAAGTTGGTCACAGCCATTGTTAGCCAGAGTTAAAACAAACATGATAGGTCTTCAACACATTGTTGTGGCATTCACTCTATTCCTGATCCATTCCAACCTTCACCAAATCCCACCCACCAACACACCCCTTTCCTCACACATGTACACACTTGAAAAATAAAAAAATGCAAGACAAATTTCAATACTTGCTATTACCGGAATGCATCTGTTGCAGCTTACACAGTATTATTATTATTACTACTACTATTATTGTTGTTGTTGTTAGTTGTTATTATCATCATTATTTCAAATCATCAATTAGATGAACAAACACTAAAAAAGCAGCTGGAACATCATGTGATCCTCACACCCACCCACCCACGCCCACTTTCTAGTAGACTAACTTGGATAGAATCCAAATAAAACACTAAATTAATGACATTCACGGAATAGTAGGTTTGAACTTGCATCGACAAATCGAACGATTCCAAGAGATTATGAATACCATTATGAAAAACACTGGTTCAGCCATTCCTGTATATTCATGGTGACAGCATTTGGCAACAGCTGCAAGGACAAACCCTCCAACTCTAATGAATAAATAATAGTTAGGCGCTGCTTCAGAGGGAACTACTGTATAGGGTCCCTGAAGGCCCTTGATTGTAGTGTCCTGAGCGCAGCAAGGGCGCTACACTTAGGGCCTGAGGGACCCTAAAAACAGTAGTTAACGACTGCGCACAGCGCCTAATTAATTTAGAACCTAGCAACAGTTCCTAACAACACAATTGGAGGTACTCTACATATAGAAGCCCTGCCCTGAAGGTGGGGGCACTACATAGAATCCCTCCCTGAAGGACCTAAGAGATTTAAAGTCCCTCTGCCACAATACAAAACTACAGTAGCTATGTTCTAAATTATTCATACTATAACAGGCATAGTCAGAGGACATTGAAAAATTGGCCAGAAATTCAACTGAGAGTACTTCAGTGGCACGTGCCGTTCATCTTTTTAATTGTCCTTGATTCAACTGCTTCCATTATAACAACGGAGATTAACACTCGTTTGTCAAACTACCACCGACCCACCCACCCATGTGCCTAGATATTACGAGAGCCACTTAATGGTAATTTGCAAGCCATTCGGACACAAGGACACAAGCTGTTCTTTACAGGATGCAAAAAACAAGTGCAGTAAAAAAGAGTGGTACATGACCATATTAAAAAAATTAAATCACTGCAAAGCAATGGATGACATTTTTGCTACCCAATATTCGCTGATAGTATGTATTATTGATAATGTAAACAACACACAAAATCATTACTAGTTTGAGCCTTCCCTCTACTTCAACCGCATCACCCCGCCCCTACTACTGTGAACATACATCACCCTGCCCCTAATACTTTGAACATACGCTATACCTGTGTAAGCAGTAATTCTGAAGTTTGTTTCCACAAGCAGAAACCCTAACTTCCCCTCATTAAGTGCTGTATTGTCTTCACCATGACCTGCCAAACAGTAAGCAAACAAAATATGACATCATACTTCAAACACTCTGCTGTGATAGTGTCCCCTCTAACAGTAAAACCCCCTCCCCTTGCCAACCCCTCTCCTCGTCTACCCCTCCTAGACCTTACTAATCTTGTTGTACTGGTATTGTAACTTAGCAACGATGGTTTAAAAGATAAATTGTTGCTTTCTAAATGAAAAAGTTGCCAACACAAAATTCCAGAGACAAATCAAGTTTGCTCAGCAACTTTATAGTTTACTGGTGCTTGAATTGAACTAGAACCATCCTTTCCAGGGAGGGGGATACTGGAGGAAGTACTGGACACTGTGAATATTGCTCCAGAGTTTCTCAGTCAGCACATTCCAGGCCTAAAAAAAAGGATGCTCGCTTGAGCACGCTCCAAAGAACGGGACACGCGTAATAATTATATAAAGCAAGAGAGGCCGCGCGATGTGGACTGCACGAGAATGTATTCATAGCAACATGACGTCATTAGGTCTATAAATAGTTGCGGTCAGCAGCCATCCTACGAACACTGGCGCGACGACAAAAATCGGTTTACGAACAGCTTTATACCCCGCACGTTGTCGCTTAGCAGGTTGGTTCTTCTTTTATTACCTCAAAAATGGAGCATTCCCGGACGTCTTTAACAGACGAAGCGCTCGTCAAGATGACTGGAATAGTATATCAAATGTATAGTTAGTGTCTCTCCGTCTGCTAGTGTCTTATCCTCCCGAACGGCGGCCCCGATTATATTCTAGAGAAGTAAGAAGTTGGAAAATGTTACGGCATCTTCAGATCACTCCAGAGTAGACAATTGTAGATTGGGCTTGGTCGGCAGGCCCTTGTTGGCCACTTCAACACCCAGGGGACAAGAAGGACGAAAAGGTGGTAAACATCTTCAGGCTTTCTCTGTCCCTTTGGGTCCTGCCAAACTGGTCCAATCTACAAGTGTCTGCACTGAAGCCATTCTTCTAGTTGTCATCCAACCTCCACTTTCTACTCTACTGTATCAACCAAATCCCAAGATGATAGTTTATCTCAGCATTAATAAAAGTGAGTATCATTTATCTAAACTCTCTAAAAGCTGTGGACACTTCAGCACAACAGATCAATGCATCCATGTATGATAGTATAACTTGCTTTAGTCCTGCAGTAAAATTAGCTTTAAACACTAGCTGTCCACAAAATGGCTTCAGGAGCTGACATGAACCCTTGGGAATATCTTGCTATGTATGAAGGTTCCTACCAATTTGAAACTGCACTTAGTAGATGCAAATACTGCAGACTTCAGTCGAGTTGCTGTATATAACAAATAACAAGATCAACTTGAAAAAAAAAAGTTAAGTGTAGATCAGATTTGCAGATGTTCCTAGTATAAGAGGTGCCTACATTACCCACAATTATCTTGAGGCCCCCAGCCAATGTAAATCTCAGCTTTGGTGTTGTGCAACTCCTTGAAGTGTCAGTGGTTGATAACAGCTGATAGCTGGTCAAGAGAACAGCCTACCACTTGTTGGTCAACTGCTGCAAACCACTGACAAAGAATAGATTACCACTGTGCTCGTTATGCAAACACTACACGCTCATCTGTAGGAGCCTATCAAAATGGATTCATAACTCAAATATTATAGTCCATACATGTACATGTAGAGGCCACTAACATCCCACATTATCGACTATGTGCTGAAACCTGGTCATGGAATAACAATGACTGGAGGAATGCAGGATGCTGATTTTTTTTTTTGGAACCATGACGTTGAGAGCATGTGATCAGACAGTTCCAGTTTCATTCTGAAGAACAGGAAGTAGAGCCAAGGGTGAACCATATTTAGGTTAAAAATGTGCCATCCTTAGACTTTGTTGTGCACTCCAAATAGCTGTCGACATTAGATCACAGTGTTTCAGCAGATCCTCCCATCACACCTGTACCCACGTGATGATGATCGAGACTGTTTGCCGCTAGCAGGAGCATGTACTGATACTGTCTGCCTATCAGGAAATTGGAAGTGAATTGTAAAAATAAACATCCTGGGAGAATCCTCACATGCTTGCCTTCATCCATGCCACATCACTTGAATATCAAACACTATCGAGGCTCATGTGCCCTCTTTCAGCAAATAAGTCAAACAACATACTGTGTAAAGTTTAGAAGATTATGTCAAGTATAATTAAATTCCACACTGGATGAAGTGTATAATTGAATAGCCAGCACCACAGGGCGGGTGGCAATGGTGACTCGTGAGGGAAAACTTAGGAATGGGGTAATATAGTACTTGAACAGCTGACGGTTGGCCTAATGGGTTGTCAGATTTAGACTTCGTGCACAGTCAGTCCATCAGCTGAGGTGAGTTACTCTGGAATATGTTAATGGACAGCAGGAAATAAAACAAGTGACATCCCCAAACTATTCTACAATTAGCTTATAGTGCTACATCAATTTCTCTACCTGGTTTTTTAAAAGGTATTTTCTAAAAGGCATTTTAATTATAATAATTACGGGGAAAATAGCTGTTCAAATGAAATCGCATGGGGAAAGTGAAATAGCATGAAACTAAGTGAAATAGCACAGAAACTAAGTGAAATAGTACAGGTAAGTGCGCATGCGTGCAGTTTTAGCCTGGAAACATACAGTTGGGTAGTTTCTAGTTGGAGACAATGTCATTCTTTAGCGCAGAAGCTCTACACGAATTAAACAGATTTTTTTTCAACAGATTAGGAGGAGTCATAGGTTGAAAACAAAGTTCCAGAGGAAGCTAATCCTGAAATATGGAGATAGTGAGTGAAGGATACAGTGTAGCCTGTGCTATTAGGGATCAATAGCACTCGTACAGCACATGAAATAGCATTAGGCTTCACCTCATACTATTTCAACCACTACTCATGCTATTAATCCCGAATAGCACGGTTACTCGTGCTATTACTCATACAAACTGTGAAAGAGAAGTATTTAGTAGAGTTTATTATTACTTCACGACAACAGTGTTAAGAATCTCCCACGTTAGTTGTATATTTCAAACAGTGTTAAGAATCTCCCACGTTAGTTGTATATTTCAAACAGTGTTAAGAATCTCCCACGTTAGTTGTATATTTCAGTGTTAAGAATCTCCCACGTTAGTTGTATATTTCAAACAGTGTTAAGAATCTCCCACGTTAGTTGTATATTTCAAACAGTGTTAAGAATCTCCCACGTTAGTTGTATATTTCAAACAGTGTTAAGAATCTCCCACGTTAGTTAGTTGTATATTTCTTCGTTGAATTTTACTGAATAAATGCCAGGTCTGATGGATCAAGTGACTTCACCACACAAGAGGATTAATAAATACTAACAAGAAGTGAATCATGCATTAATATCTACCAAGTTAATTAACTAAAACAAGAGAACATGAACTTGAAGATACAGCATTGTCTAGCTAACAGTAAACAATGCGTATATACTGCGCTCCATGCTATAAAATATATCGCAGAATTTCCACCGTACGAACTATGCCTGATGCCAGTGCCCATAAATGATGCCATTTATCATATAAAATTTCTTAAAATATACACAATATTATTAATTTTTTAAGCATTTTTGTGTGCATATGTAAGTATAGGTATAAATATATTTATAATTGGCAAGCGAGACACTCTCAGGGATAACACAATTGAAAATCGGGGATGTTTGTTTATTTATATATATGTTTGGACGTACGTATGTCATTTTGTACTTTAACCCTTGCGTATTTTTGTGTTCGCTCCGTGTTCGACCCCGTCCCAAACTTCACTAAACAGGATCCTCCGGTTTAGCGATCATTACCCGTATCACCTTAGAAATTGGATTGTTTTGCGGGTGCAGTTAAAACTCAAAAACTTATGGGAGCTCCATTTCTATTCGGTGGTAAGTTAATACGCTATTTGTCGCAGTTATAAGCCCTACTCAACAGTATTTACTTGAAAATTCATTGTCCACTAGACGAACCACGAAGGTAAGTCTTGCGTAGGTATGTTCAGTTGTGTGAAAGTATTGTGCGTTACAACTACTATTAAGAATATCACAAAGAAAAATTTAAATAACATGACTTGATTTTGTTGCTTCTTTTTCAATTCAAACAGTTGAGGGGAGCGGTTACTATGGCATTGAAACCCCTTTACCGCATATGCGTAATTTAACAACTCGACTTTATTTTAGTAGTTTGAATATTAGTTGTTAAAATCAATAGTTAACAGTAGTGTAGTTTAAGGCTCGCTCGCCATTTGTGCTCAAGCACACCACTAGTAAGGGAAGATAAGATTCTCTTTTACGCAGTTATTAGTAGCTGTATTAGAATAATTCAACTCAAGATTTCATTACTTTAGATCATACAAAAATACATAACATGAATTGAAGATCAACTGAAACTTGTACATATTTAGTCACAGCTAAAGCTTATTTTTTTTATCTCCAAATGCTGAAGTATAAAAGTTAGTTACCTGCTGGTTGTCAAGAGCTAAGAATGCTGTAAGAGTGGCATGCATCGAGTTGAACACATGAAACTTGTATTGCATTAAGACTTCAATATTTACTATCGCTGCTGCTCCTCCTTAATTAAACCCCATATGCCCATAATATTTTCAACTCAACTTAAAAGTAAGAACCAATTAAAGCAGGAATTTTAAGATTGCAATACTGGAAATTTTCAATTATACAATTCCTCATCAAATAATATTACAATGCAAGTCTCTTCAAACGACCTTCATGTGTGTTTGTTAAATCACCTGCCCTCACAGAAACTCATGCAAGTATGAATACAAATGTTCATTAAAACAGTCTCTGAAACCTCTCATGAAAATAACGTTAAACTTCACAATTTCTTTCTCAGCCTTCTTTTACTCATTAGATGTATTCTCTCTCTTTCACAGGCTTTTTTTAAACAATACGGAATTAAAAATATTTGGTTGCCACCGGGAATCAAACCCAGGACTGCTTGTATAGCGCACAAGCGCTCTACCACTGAGCTATGACAACCAGCCGGCGAACAAACACTCCATTCTTTAAAAGTCTCACATTATGAAAACAAATGCAGCTAGAACATCTGAAGAGAGAAATTTGAATTCAAGAAAGAAAAAAAAACAGCATTGAATTCATCATTTAAAAAATGGTTGAAGGTAAGAAAAAAACTTGTAGTCAGAGTTGAACAGAAGACCTAAGTACAATAAGCAATCCTTGAAAACAATGGCTTCCACTTAATAAACAATGAACATGAGATTTAGCAATTCTTACTAATTCCAAAATAAATTGTGTGTATGGTCTAGCAAAACAAACAAACAACAACAATAAACAATACTTATATTATTTAAAACCTTCACCTGACACAAGGTTTATCGCCAGTTTAGTTGGAAAATACCGTTTGGAGCTCCGCTGTGAACATAAAACACAAACAGTAAAATAATAAAATTATTAGATTCATTCGAATGAGTTCAACTAGCAAGTGAGCACGTGCAGTTGATACAACTAGCAAGTGAGCACGTGCAGTTGATACAACTAGCAAGTGAGCACGTGTGTTGATACAAGCTGAACAAGATTACTACAAATGACATGTCTCAGAGATAAGTTGTTTCAGCCATCAAAGTTGGTATTCAAATAGATTATAATAACAGTACATATTCATAACAATAGTAACAATGAAGCATCAAAAGTGCGAACCCTCTGCACTAGCTAGCTATTACAAAATCATCTTAGAGCAAAGGAATCATTCATTGAATCAATATAGCTCGAGCAGTGAAAATGGTATATGTAAACAATGTCTTTATAAGAGAAGAAGCTAAACAGGCCAGAGACACTCACCGCTAACTAGCTATATATTTTCAACGCGAATCCCCCCTCCTAGCAACTCCCAGCAACTCTGTTAATTTCCCTGCAGCATAAAGAACACCATGGCCGTAAGAACTGATTTGCTCACATGATTCTGACGTGATGATAGGGGCGTTACCCTCAAAGCTAGTACCTACGCAGAGCTGAAAGCTTCGTGTTTTCTCAAAAATCAGTCCGAAATTAAAAAAAAGTAGCATAATAATAGGTCTTAAATCGTCGTTCTGAGTAAGATCGTACCTAAACCTACTCAGTAATCTCCAAAATCAGAGCGTGACAGACAGACAGACAAACAGACAGGATGACTACTATAACCCTCTCGCCTATGCACGCTGAGGGCTAATAACATTCTTAATAATAACAATAATAATATTCATAATAATAATAATAATACTGATTAAAAATCATAATTCAGTCATTTCATCCATCCTCAGTTATGTTGCCAAATAATTATTGAGACAGGAAAAAAAAGAAGAAGAAGCATTGTTAACATGGTATAGACGTAAGATTACGTTGTGATGTTTGTTCTTGTATTTATCAACCTCTTAACAATTAAACTCTGAAAAGAACCTGCAGCGGAAATAAGCTACTTTTAAGGGGTGTGTCATAGTTTATCACATGACCATGGCGTGAATTTAAGAGGTGTCTTAGTTCCAGGAATACTTGAGATACCTCCTCCACCTCTTTCTGGACTAAATACTCTCACACACAATATACTTAATTAATAGTACACAACTTCTATATCCATAATAAGTCGGCCAGAAATCAAACAACATGGGAACGGGGGGGGGGGGGGGGGGAAGAGGGGGGGGGGGAAAAAAAAAAAAT
>WLWI01002816.1_pt1 | contig 15005 bp, 7 predicted proteins | sample 6701501 | NCBI WGS metagenome assembly WLWI01 (sample SAMN12718690, study PRJNA515312) | sponge metagenome | isolation source: marine sponge | host: Mycale hentscheli | place: New Zealand: South Island, Marlborough, Capsize Point | collected 2014-11-01
AGGCCAAACTGAATTTCTAGACCTCATGTCTCGCTTTCTAATGGGGGCTTCTTTACATCTTATTTTCAGTCGACTCACTGATTCCTGGGACTGTGTGTTTAAAATGTATTGCACCAATGAAGATGGAATTTTTACTGAGAAAGAAGACTCTATAGTAACTCTAGAAGAAGTCACCTTTCAAACTCTAGCAAGTATAGCATGCATGAAGAACACGAGTGATAAATTGACCTCAAATCAAGACTCTAATACTGACTTGGACAAAGCTAACATAGTTACTAAAGCTATGTTTGTGGGAACATTTAGAGACAAAGTGTCCCTGTCACAGTTTAAAAAACGAGATCAGATTCTTAGAAAGAAAATTGAGCAGACGGAATTTTACCACCAAGACATTGTCGAGTATGCCTCAGAAGAATTCCTGACATTAGCACTGGACAACAAGAAAGGAACTATTGAGGAAATCCACAAAGCAAGACAAACTTTTGAGAATTGCATTAAGAAGAATCTAGGTAAAGTTCACATTCCTTGCTCCTGGTTGATGTTCAGCATTGTTTTGCGATCACAAGGAAAGCGCACAATGACACTTGAAGAATGCAGTGAGATTGCAGAAAGTTTAAATATTGATTTATCGGACGTAACCAATGTCCTATGGTTTCTTCATTATCGTGTTGGCACGCTCCTGTACTATCCAGATGTGAGAGGTTTTGAAAACATAGTCATTTGTGACGTCAAGGTTAGTACTACTTATTTTGTGTATCTATGTTTTTATGTATTTTTGCTTTTATAATCAGCTATTGGTTGTGTAGATTGAAGTGTTTATCAACTTTTAACTATTACAAAGCACTTACATGTTATTCTTGTTTTAAAAAACTGTCGAGTTTTGTTATACTTTTTTAAGTAGGTAATATTTATAGTTCTAAAAATGTATTAGTGTGCAGGCATTTTTCTAAAATTGGATCTGTTCAAATGAAATTATTAATTGCTACAAACTTTGGATGGTATGTAGTTTTTGAACTCGGCATCTAACCAGTAGGGTTTGAATAAGTTGTACATAAAGTTTCAACTTTGGTAGAGATATATAGAATTGGAATTTAAAATTGATGAATTAGTTATAATAAGTTTGAATTTTTTTTGCTTTTCTATTGAACTATTTCATTTTTTCCATATCAGAAGGTTCTTTAATGCTTTAAACATTCATTTCATGCTGATGTCTTTGTACAAATAAATAAACCGACTGCAATTGTAATTCCTTTAATTGCTACGCCATCTCACACTCCTTGTGCTGCTATACTTTTCTATGCTAATTCAATTGAACAGCAGTACCATTTACGTTTTGAATGGGGAATGATAAGCTGTTCAATTATTCTCATAATATTAATTAGTTAAGTTTGTGGTTAATTACAAATGAGTTAATAAATAATGGGTTGGCAGGAAAGTAAGTAATTATGATGAAAAGGCACACATTTTAGAAAAACTAGGCATTTATGACTAAAAAAATCATAATGCTCATAAAGTGTTCGAATTATTTTTTGTAAAAGTAAAAAATATAAACATAATTATTCTCCTTCATTTAATAATTGGTATATATTATTTGTCTTCTAATTGTAAGACAGACAAGATGTGTATACTTTATTATAGTTTATTTGAATTAAACTGTTCAACAAATTATTGTTCAGGTGATCTTTGATGCTGCAACACAACTAGTAAAGAAGACATTTGTGTACAATAAAGCTGGACATCGAGCAGCAACAATGTTTAAGAACAAAGCTCAGTTCACAATGGCAGATCTACTGGAAGCTACTAAAGAAGATGTTAAAGATTCCATTTCTATGGAAATGCTAATCACACTATATGAGCATCATAATATCTTAGCTTACCTTCCAATTACAAGAAATAGAATAGAAATTACTTACTTCATGCCTAGTATTCTTAGAAGTGCTACAAAAGATGAGCTCCAAAAGGTTTCTATTTCTATAGATGTAGCTCCTCTCGTGTATCGATATGAGTGCGGTTATTTACCATTAGGAGTCTTCTCTTCTCTTATTATAGGTCTGGTTTCAAACACAGAACTGAATTGGACTTTCAAGGAAGACAGTCCTTGTCGTAACAAGATTGAATTTCTCGTAGGAAAGGACTTGGACACAGTTACTATCATTAGCTATGCCACATATATTAAAGCGGTACTCTACAGAGAATCTCATCCAACAAGACCCACTTCTGTAGTCTGTGCACACATCAGAGATACAATCACTGCTATGTTAACACAAGTCAATCATAATCTCAAGTACCTCAATGCAAGACTTCAATATGGATTTGAATGTACAGACCATCCATCTGAAAAACAATCTTTTTGGAATTCTGTATTGAAGCGATCAAATGAAGTTCCACCTCACTTATGCATACTGGAAGATGAAGCTTCTCCTAAAATGAAGTGTCTGAAGGACACAAATGTTACTAAAATAATTCCACTTATAGATTCAAGACAGACAGTTTGGTTTATTGAGGTATGACTATAGTTTAGTTCAAGTCAGTGTAATCAAATACTATATTTATCAACACTATAGGAGAAATATGGCAGTGTATTGACTACTGGAACACAACCTCATAAAGGTATTCATTGTAAAGCCGAAAAAGCTAGCATTGAATAAGTGTTTATCATAATAATGATAGACTTATATTAATTTAATATACATTACTATACTATAATTATGCTAACCGTATGAATATACATAGTATTTTCATAATATTATATATTATAATTTAAAACAATGTGCATATTTTTCAAAATATATTATATAGTAGAATATTAGTGGAATATTTAATCTAGAGCCAGTAACCAAACTTTCCTATATTCTTAGCAGCATCAGCATTATTATAATTAGTATGTTAATCTTATATATTATGTAATTTAAAATAATGCACATAATTAAACTTGTGAATTGGGCATAAAGCCACAATTATAATAATAGAAAATTTTGCTCTTTTACTGCCAATATTGTTAACTATTTAACCCGATGTTTAGACTTCTTGCCAAAGTCCTGTTCAGGTGTCAACAAGAGGATTTCAGCAAGAAGTTTAAATGTCGGTTAAGTTGTAATTAACAATATTGGCTGTTAAAAATAGAGAAAATTTGCTAATATTATAATTATTGCAGTCGAGAATGACTGAATCATTGAAAGCCATAATTGTGACCTAAATGTTATAATTAGTCGTAAAAATTCATATATGCGTGAAAATAATTAAATATGCTCATTTTAAATTAATTCGCAGCATTCACAGGAGAGGAACAAGGTTGTGTAGAGAATAATGCTGCAGTGAAGCAATGCTCCAGTGGTCAAGGTAATTCAACAATACTTTATACCTATTATTAACCCTCAGTGCGCATGCACGAGAGGGTTATAGTAATCAACCTGTCTGTTTGTTTACTTGTCTGTTTGTCTGTCTGGCATGCACTGATTTTGGAGATTACTGAAAATCAACCCTTGATTTAAGTATGAACTTACTCAGAACGAAGATTTAGGATCATTTATTGTGCTTCATTTTGTTATTTCGGGCTAATTGTCAAGAAAGCACGAAACTTTCAGCTCCGCGTATATATCTACTTCATGGATAGTGATGCCTAGCATCACGTCATTATCATGTGAGCAAATAATTCCTTGCAGCCTGTGGTGTAGTTAGCTTTATGCTCAGGGCAGTAGTTAGCTTTATGCTCAAGGCAGTTTGTTGAAATCATTGAGTTTTGCGCAGAAAATGTGTACAGGTGAGTGTTTCTGGCCAGTTTAGTTTCTTCTCTTGTGAAGACATGTTTTCATGTACCATTACATTGCTCGAGCTATATTGATGCCTGATTAAATTAGCTAAAGATAGCTTTATCTTATGGTCTGAGATTATATTGTAATGTTTAGTCATGCTGAGAGAATTCACACCTTTGCTGCTTCATCATAATAGCTTTGAAATTTGTATAACTTACTGATTGATATGAGTATAAGCTCCAATTTTAAGTTAATTTTAATGTTAAGTTGCACACACGTTGAAATAGTTCAAAAAATAATCTGTAGAATGTATGTATCATATTATACATTCTGTATGGGAAAATAGACCACAATAAAAAGACCTTATAGGAAAGTTGATTAAAAATAGGCAAGTTTATTAAATTTTACAAATAATTAGTTCATGTTGAATGGGAATTAATTATTGTGTTTTTATGCAATGAACATTTCTGAGTAGGTTAATATTCATAATATTTTTGCACACTGTTTAATATTTCAATGTCGTGCAGAAATTGAGGAGTTTTCTGGACATGACTTCTCTGCAACACAACTGTGTACAAGTAGTCAAGGTAAATACATAGTGTAGTGATTCCATAATTAGTTAAAACAAAGTATTTGAGTTATCATAATTACTTTTGATTCATTCTTAAAAGGCAAAATGCCTATGAAGTAGCAGGCATGTGTTCATTAATAGAAAATCAAATATATTTAGCTAAAGATATTGTTGTTGCCATGTTATATTATAATTCACACTTCGACTTGAATGATAACTTTCTTGTGAATTAGAATTTTAAATAACTTGAATTGTATTTTTACACATGTATCTTAGGCTATCCCTTTACCATGGGCAATCTTGTTTGTCTAAAGTGGACTGACTCTAATAACAAGAAGCAAAGAATTCCAATTATCTCAGAACTTAGTCCCAAATGGAGTGACATCAGTGACCTACTTGGATTCAGTCCTGCTCTCACCCAACAAATAGAACTTAACTACAGCAGAGTACAAGATCGTTGCAAAGAAGTCATGCGTTTATGGCTCAGCAGTGAAGAAGGAGCATATCGTTATTCCACCACATGGGAAGGTCTAATTGAACTATTAGAGGATATCGAATTATCAAGTTTAGCTTCAGACATTCAAGATGTAGTGTGCCAAACTACAGTATGAAGCAAACGTTTCGATTCATGAATTTTGTTGTAATTTTTTTGTAACATTTGATTTTTCCAGTTTTTCGTTACACAAAATATTAATTGAATTCTTTTGTTGTAGAATTTGACTCATATGTACATTTAGATATTTGTTTCATTGGTTGATATATTTAAGTATTTTTGTTTTGTATAGCAATTACATACAAATATGGCAATATACATACATCCAAACAAATAACCCTAAATTTTATATTTTGTTATCCTGATATTATAATGTCTTGCTCGCTAGCCAGACCCTTCATACAAACTAGATAGAAACTTTCACACCTAAAGGGTTAGGTGGGAAAGTTTCTATCTAGTTTGTATGAAGGGTCAGAACTTGATAATTGTGATGATAAAGCCTTTTCAATCCACAAATTATGGCTCCTCTCCGGAAAAAGGTGCTCTGACGGCACATAATTGGTGGTCTGTTAATTATGAGACTGCAGCAAACGCTACTACTTAACAGTATAAATGAAAAATGTGAAGGTCTTGGAAGTCGAGGGTTGTCGTAGTTCAGTGGTTAGACCACTGGTGGCTGGAGCCAGTGGCCCTGGGTTCGATTCCCGGCAACGACCAAGATTTTTCCTTTTTTTCGTGTGTTTTTTTCCAGATCCCTTTAGGTGAAAAAGTTTCTATCTAATAATAATAATATCAAGCAGGTACCCTGCCACACAGTGGTATTACAAAGTAAGAATGCAGTAGCATAAGGTATTTTTATCCATGGTCATCATTCTCTACCATTCGTTAAAGTTACATCAGTTTCCCTCTCCTGCTCTATATTTTCCTGAACTATCTCATTTCTGTATCCCAACCTTTCTTTATTTCAGAACTTTCTTCTTGAGTCATGGAGATACTATTAGGGGTGGACAATTGAAAATCGGGTATATGTTTGATGTATATTTGTATGGATTGTATGTATGCCCCTAAAATGCACACGTGGCTCATTTTTCTCTAAAAAAACGGTTTTTTGGGCTTATTCCCAGTTTATTTTGGTACTACAGCATTAAGAAGTCTTAATTCAAACTTAAGACTCCAATTTGTGAGATAATTCTAGTGGAACACTTGCTTTTCAAGTCATAAAAAGTTACTATGACTGGTTACTATGACACTGAAACCGTATACCAGACATAATTTCAAAAACTCGCCGTTTTGGGGGAGGGGGGCTTCTCAGTAGTCTCACGGGGTCAGACACTTTACTAAATGCAAAGCGAGAAAAGGGTCTGATCAAATGAGGGGGGTGCGCTGTACCGGACCCACAAATCACTGGGGAAAATGTGGTGTTAAAATTACTACAAAACACGAATTAGAAACATTTCACTTATAGCTCTGCTCTGAAAGTATACTTCTATCTTGGAGGATGAAGCTGAAAAGAAGTTGGGAGTGACCTTGGATGAAGTATTGGAGATCCATAGAGACAGTTACTTGTGTAGGCTTTATGATAATATGACATTATTGAAGATGTCAGAACTTCGTCAGAAGATAGCAGAATTTGGAATATTCTTCTCTTCTTTGCCTGCCCGGAAGATAAATCACTTCTGCAAAATAAATAACTCGCCATAGTTTAAGAGGTATACGTTGTTAGTGTCGCAAGTACTGAAACTCTGGTTATTCAGCTATGGAGTTGTTCTCATTTACAAAATCTGGACACTCCAAAAAAACAGAGAGCACCCAACAAAAACCAAGAACACAAACATGAGTCAGCATAATTATGTGAAAATCAAATACATTAAAAAGAGTGTTTAATGGGTTTTATGACTCCATTATTTAATGAGTGTTGTTGACTGTTCAGTGCTGCTCAACAGCAAATAGTTAGTTGATGTTTGGGAAACCCAAACATACGTATCATCCATTATATACATATAATATATATATAACATATACCCTATTTTAGATTGTCCGCCTTAACAGTATCTCGCTCGCTGTGCTCGCTCACCAATAACAAATACATTACTTTAACTGCAGGAAAAAAAACAGAACATAATGTGTCAGTGTTAGTATATACATTTACACACTATTTGCAGGACATGTGCACACATTTGTAAAAATTATTAATTGTAAAGCTAGCTACAAAAATGAATAAAAGAACACAACATCAGTCTCAGTCATTGCATTCCATCTCTCTAGAGGTTCTGGCTGATGTTCTTGGGACAAGTAGGATTGCATAGATAGTCACAGTCATTCACTTTAGTCTGGGTTGAGTTGTAATGCCTCCGATATGGACATGCCTCCTGCTCTGACATTATCCCATGTAGCTTCACTTTTAGTTTGAACGTGAACCAGGCATGAGTCCAGGAAATACCCATTTCCTGTGGCATTGTTGAATGACCACGCCCACTTGCTCCTCAAAGGACTGAAAGTATTGCATACACATGCACAAGTTCATTTACCAATAATCCTTTTTTATTTAATATTTGTATTCATTAATTCATTCATTCATTCATTCATTCATTCATTCTTATATTTATTTATTTATTAATTTTTATTCAATCATTTATTCATTCATTCATTTATTACTTTCTTGACTTATTTATTCTATTTACTACAACACCACTCCTACAATATGTCTACACCTACTTGAATTGTAAGTTAAAATATAAAATGGCTTTCTTACTTTTTCAAAGAAGTGGAAGTACTCCATTTCTTCCGCGTTGCAATTTGGTGGTAAACATGGCAGAGCAAAGAGTCCACTGAGCTGTGCCGTATCATCACGTGAGTTGAGCACAAAAGTAGGAGCTTTTATGTATTTATAGATGTGCTATAACACATTCATTATAATACTCTAACATAACTACTGAAGTATTTGTGCTTTACTTAATGGTCAAAACTTCCGGAAAAAAAACTTACAGAGAGGAATGTAGATAATATTTTTCGTTTTTAATGGAATTTGTTATGAATTGCTTCTGCACTTAAAATGCCAACATTGCTGTTAAATGAGGTCTACTACCTCAACAATTGACTGACTGATTGCCATTTAGAAGTAAGCCAAAACTCATACTCCAAAAGATACCTCGATATTTCTGTTGTAGCCTTAGACATACCTCCACAAAAAAGTTCGAACATCACTTACTAACTATAGCGTTAACTTCTTGAAGCTATAGCATTTGAGTGAGGCAACACAGATGACAAGAAATAACACTGTTCCCTAGGTTTTACTTCAAACCACCGTACAGCAGTTCCAGCAGTGAAAGGGTTAAAATTCAAAGTGAAAGTGTGGAGAATAAAAATAATTTTAAGTAAACTTACACGTACCCACCAGTGTAACTTGAAAACAATTAGTTTTTTTTGACAGTCTCAACATATACAAAATAAATTTATGTCTTCACTAAGCCTCGAAGCCTCTTAAAAGTGCATGATCAGTCAACTCAAAAGCCACAAATATCACATGCATAGAATTTACTAACTGATACATTAAACACAAAAGAGCAAGGAAGGCCAATCATTTTTATCTTCTTTTTCACTAACAATTAATAAAAAGGTTAACATTTTCAAGGAGTCTATTTATAGCAATGATGATACTTGCTGGAGCAAACATGCACTTCCAGACCATGTCTCCCGGGTTTTCATTTTTACACTCCTCCATAAGACCATTGCTTATTCCCATAGACTTCATCACTAACAAAAATACAAATACCCTAAGATGATTTCAATTATACCAAACTGCTAGAGAACTAGTCATTCACATCACAAGAAGGAAAGACATGAAAATCACAATTATTTTACTCACTGTTATAAAATGCAGTTGAAACTTCACCATCCTTGGTATATCTGGGAATGTCTATGAAGAACCTATAGGTAATAATAGAGTTATTCCTGACAAAACATTAGCTGAGTGGGAACCACACATTACCCAGCATCGGGAAGTCCACTATACCGAGCAGTGGATGGAACAAGAGTCTGGATATAATTCATGTGCATATAGACAGCCAAGAATGACAAATTTAATACAACATATGATATAGTCTATAGAGACAGCCACACCTTCAGCTGTGGCACATGCCAATTACACAATAAGAACATTTGTGTGGTTAAATATACAGTATTTGATCACATGAGTAGTTGCATACTTTCATGTGACATTTAGCAATTGTAAACTGTACCCACAAGTACATAGCTATAGAATTCTACTGTCAGTAGAAGAGCTCTGAGAACAAAAGACTTGGAACAGTGTTGATGAAATGAAGCTATTTTACCTGAGCTTCCAGTGAGTACCACATCTGTAGCTTGCTTCACGTTCCTGTTCACTTGAGATCATCCATGATAGCTGTCAAATTTTTAAATCCTCTAAAAGAAAGACATAGCTAATAAGCTACAATCTCATTATATGTGATTCACCAACTCACCTGTAGTATATATTTTTTCCTTCATAGACATCTGGATCTTCTCTGTAAGAGGAAAAATATTTATTCTCAATGCAGAATAATTCCAGTAGCTGCAGTCATTATCACTTTTCTGAATCGTCAATGTATCAGAATAGTTAAAGACTAACTAACTGTTCCTGGGTCATAAGGCTGTGGAGTCATAAAAGAGGGAAACAAATATGAATTCCGTTTTACCTTTCTTTTGCACACGAGTTTACAGAATTTGTATTGGACTAAACATGAATTTGTATAGGATCAAACATGAATTTGTATAGGATTAAACATGAATTTGTTAGATCGTACACACCTGAGATTAACAACTATGTAGAATTTTAGGGTAATAACGTCATGTAATTAGACATAAATGTGTTATGTTATCGTGACAACAACTTTACACAAACAGTTAAAATGTTATTCAACAGTTTATAAATTATCCCACAATCTCCCGTAACAAACACACCAAAATTATAAACTGAAATGAGATCAATCTCTGGAGGAACTTTCCTCCAGTGAATGTAGTTGTAGGTATGGTGCGGATTCAGGGGGTTCTGTGCTTCACAAAGATTGACAAATTGTTATAGCTACATATCATCTTAGCTTGAGAAAATAATCCAATTAAAAGGGTTACGGCTCACTGTAGAGATATATTATTATACTGATGGAAATATCCTTTCAACATTTCAGCACAGAAGTACACATGCATGCACACTATATACTGCATGCATCATACGAACACATTTATATATATCTCCAGGTAGAATCACTACACTGGGACAGGGGCTGAAATTTTCAAGAGGAAGTTACAACATAAAATATTAATAATAATAAACAAACTAGCAACACATGCAACAACTTTTTAATTGTAAAGCGTAATGACTGTTAGTTAATTAATTACTTGTGGCTAACATTCCATACCCAGCCAACCAGCTGTTCTAGCTTGCCCTCTATTTACTCATTCAATTCCAAGTACCCATCAAGTGACTTTACTCTTTTGCTGAGACCACCCATACTCTCTCTATTAGCACACATTTGTAAGTTAAATTATTGTTGTCAGCCACGTTGCGTGGTGAGAGATTGAGACATCAGTTGTATGTTATGTATTTAATTTTTTTTCACTTGACTACTACTTACTACTTTTGCCTGTATTATTAAAAAAATTTATTTAATATTGACAAGCAATAATTCTCCTCATTGTTCATGATTAAAACCGACTCATTTTGATTTGTACGAGCTAGTACTACTTACATGCAAACATATTAGAACTTTTGGTACTTATCAAGTTTGGCTTAAAGCTTTCCAAATTGATTGAGTAATACAAAGCTCTATAGTCCTGGCAAATCTTGGAAAAAGAATATGATATTGTGAGTGTACAGTCCAATCAGCTGCCAGGCACACATGAACTGTGTGGCTATTGTGGTTTGTGAATTTGGTAAGCTTGAATACAACTTGGTGGCTTAGAGGATATGTGGAACAGATTTCTTGATAACAAACCCTGGCAAAGGCCTGGCACCAATCAGCAAAGACTTCCGATTTCATCAATATTAATTATGTTTAGTTCTGCTGCAGGACAATTAGGAAACATCACAGAGAAATAGTTGCATAAGTACCCAGTGACTAGCTCAAACCCATGAAACCTCAATTATCCAGCATTGCATGTGTCAATAGGTAACCCACAATGTGTAGTAGTATCAGCAGCTTTGTTTAATTGGTACCAGAGAGTCAAAAGAATCTTCCTTATGCTTAGTATTACAGTATAAGACACCAACTGTTTACAAATTACTCCTCCCACTACATTCATTATTTCCTCCTTTCACAAATCTCCTCCAGCATGATCAAATTGCAGTCAGCTCAATATGTACATAGTGTGGTGTGTGTATGTATGTGTGTGTGCATGTGTATAAGAATGTGTGTAACATGTGTTCATGCATGTAATGTCAGTCTCCCAGAAGCCAGCCCATGTATCTAGAGGATATCAAGCCCAGCAAAAAGGCAAGCAGTATCAGAAGTTTGCTATTAACACCAAAATAATAATTAATTGTGTCATAATTAATAAATGTGGTTTACTTGCATGGGGGTCAAGCAGCTTACCCAACCCTTTTTTTTTTGTTAGCTTACATTACTTTTAGCACAAATACACACCATGTAACTATTCATTATACACTATATCCCAAGCACATGCAACCCAAACAAATACACAATAGACCCACAATGGCTATAAACAAATTAGTATCTTTAGGTTGTGAGTATAAAGCTTATATCAATTATAACAGTAAGATAAAAAAGAAAGCTTCCATCATTGGTTAAGTAAGGAGTTTCTAGGATCAAACAGCAATGGAATCATCTTGGCCAAGTTTTCTGCATGGAAGGGTCCTAGATATAGCTAAAAATAAAAACAACATTATTTCCCAATTGCTTTGCATAAGCATTCCCATTCTACTAAGAAATACTTTTAATATACACTATGCCCTTCTATCGTGACAATAATCTAAATAGCTACTATACATGCTTGTCAATGATCCACAAAAACGAAGCAATAAAAAAAAGAACACATGATATCTCACTTATTTTGATAATCTGGAATTTTTTCTTCTAGATCACGCTTTTGCTCTATATACCCTTTATTGGTCATCTTAGCATTAAGTGTATCAATAGTTTCAGCAGTACTTCTGCATCTCTTCCTCCTTCCTTATGAAGAGGCTGGATCGTTAGACAAAATTGATGTGTCTCCATCTGTGGCTTCATTGATGAAACTGATGATACCATTGTTCTTTAAAGATAGACTGGCACAAAAGGTAATCACATCAGAAAGATAAGGAGCCATTTCTGCACAGAAATCATTAACATCCTTTGTAAAATTGGAAAGTCGGCATTTAAAACTAGATTTGTTACTCCCATCTTTGTCATGACCTTTAAACTGAGGAAACAAATTATCAAATAAAATGTTGATGGTAGCTTGCTAGAAACACACAGACATTATGCTAGCTAGTTTATTCTTTGTCGCACCACAAAAACTCCAAATTGTGGAAGCCTAACTAATCAATGTAGGCAGCTAAAGTGTTAGTAGTATAGCAATGACTGTTACAATACTCACGTTTATGACATCTGCACTACTAACAGGTGCATGTACAACAGGTCCACTGGAAACACCATTGGTTAACTCGTTCAACTTCCTTTTTTCCAAAGAAAAACTTGCTTGTATCTTGTGTGAAGAAAATCAAATGCCAAAGTTTTGAAGAAATATTTACACATTCTAAGCTGCAATTTTTACTGCCTGAACTGAAGCCATTTTACTGAACACTGAATTCTATTGGCTACAGGCTATAAAAACCACATGGTGTTAATTACTTCCTGAGCTTCTAGCAAGCTCATTGGACAATAGGCAAAATTCAAGTTCTTGAATGGAGTTCAAGATGGAAGTTGATGAATGCTTATCGTTTAGTTCTGATTGCAGCAATGATTCTTCAGCAAGTGGCCTGAAGATGCTTCCCTTCTTGACTAACCCCACAAGGAACAGAACAAGAGGTAATATATTTTAGTTGTATTGGTTCAGATAGCTAGCTAGTTTTGTAATTTATAGTGTCATTATTTTTTAGCTATGAGTTTGTGTAACTTCTGAATATTGCATAGTAGCCCCAATCTTGTGCTATCATAATAAAAAACATTTATTTCAACTCTTCGTTGTATTCCGACAAATAATAAATTGTGCACTAAGCTTTGCACAAGTAATGAATATTTGTATCAGACAGATTAAGTTAGAACCTGTCTTTTTTTTTGGGAAAAAAATACAGCACAGTGTGTATCTAAAGTGCTTTACAATAATTTCAGGCATTTTTGGTTGTCATGTGACAAGACAATCTTACAGTAACACAATTAAGCTTTCAGAATATTACTACATGTGTTTACATAGGACTAATTATCTCACTGTGCATGAAACTGCCACAAATATTATTGTATGTTGAACTTTGTACCACATGCACAGCAAAATTAATTCATGACATGAATGTCATTAAACCAGAAGGGAGGGGTATGAGCCCTCAGAACCCACCTCCCCACCTCCCTGGACTAGTTTGCTCCCCATTTGTGCTATATATATTATAATTTCTTATACAATGAAATCGACAATTGCAGGTCAACCAGAGTTTCCAACTGCCTGTCTAATGTCTCAGTAATGCTGTCAATGTAAGCAAGTTACTTGCTTCAAATTGCTATCACAAAGTACAATAAAGCGCATACGATTAACAGTTTATTCGTTATCGGACGCTGAGCAGATTCAGCTTGTTTTGAATTATATGCCAGAACATAGCCAAAATGTAGGTATTGTTAATTCAGTAGGTGGTCACCAGGTGTGTGAGACATGCTTCAGGAAGGTGTATGAATTTCGATACCATAGATTTGTAGCAATGAAAGCCAAATTTCACAATGGCATATTTGTAGCTGAGCATGGTAGGACAGGAAGATGTGAGATTACCAACTCCAGCATTCGAGTTATTATTTGGCTCCGTACATTTAGTAAAAAAGTTGGAGACCGAATGCCTACTTCATCAGCTATTCATTTGCCTTCTTGTCTCACTAAAGCTGATGTTTATACTTTAATGCTGTAGTTATCTATATTTTATGACATTTGGAGCACACATTTCCACCATGTCAAGATTCCTAAGGTAATTGGTATTTTTTTAAATAAATGGCATTGATGGAATTTTACCTTGCATGGCAGGAGAACCTTCTTTCAGAATGTAATGTATGCACTATAATCAAAGAAGGTCGAGAAAAAACATTTAATGAAGAAATTAGAAAATGGCTCACAGAAGTTTTTGAATAACGCATTCAGCTTGAAAAATATGGCTAATATATTTTGGCACAAACACAAAATTAAACATTTTAATTTTATTCTTAGGAGTGAAAGAGAGAAGTATGCTAAACACAGACAAAAGGGAGAGAAAAAGCCAAGGCAATACTTAAGCATTATAATAGATGGAATGGATCAGTCTAAAACAAACATACCCCACATTGTCAACCATCCCAAAGTGATGGCTGGTGCTTACAGGCTGGAAACATAATCACTGGAGTTAAAGTTCATGGCCAATCCAATTCACTATAATGTTTATAGACAGTGGACAATAACCATGACTCCAATCTGACTGTGGAAGTGTTATTACGAGTATGTATATATCAGTTAAGGTAAGAATTCTATCAATATGATGTACAGTAATTCATAGGGATGTAAAAAATATAAGCTGCAGGATTGATTACCAGAAAGTGCTGTATATTCAGATGGATAATACTTGTCATGACAATAAGAACATTTACGCTCACATTTGCGGCTATTGGTTTATTGGGAGTGTTCAGAAAGGTATTTATAGGATATGATTTGACTGATCCCAGGTTGATATAGATATTTATGTGTGTAGGTGAAGTTAGGATCCCTACCAGTTGGACATACTCAAGAGGATATTTTCATGCATATCTCAAAAACTGCAACATCACAATGCATTGACTATTCCAGGTCACCTAACCTAGCAAAGTTATAAACTACATGTAACTATACACTTTTTCCTTGTTTTGTTTTTTCCAGATCTTTGTCAAAGTATAGAAGTGTCTTTCTCACCACCTCCTACAAGTGGTGGTTTTGGATTCTGTAACTGATGTCAAGGATTGGATGTCAGATCAAACTCCTCTACTCCATGACCATCTTA
>WLWI01002817.1_pt1 | contig 15004 bp, 14 predicted proteins | sample 6701501 | NCBI WGS metagenome assembly WLWI01 (sample SAMN12718690, study PRJNA515312) | sponge metagenome | isolation source: marine sponge | host: Mycale hentscheli | place: New Zealand: South Island, Marlborough, Capsize Point | collected 2014-11-01
GCTTGAGCCGCAACCTGCTGAGCTTGAGCGTTTGCTTGAGCTTGAGCTTGCATGTTCTCTTGTTGTATCTGTTGATCTCTGTCTTGTTTCTTTTTTCTTCTTTGCTTTAATAATTGGTTTGCTAGCTTTATGTTTTTTATCTCTCTAAGATCTATAGCGTCTTCTAAATCTATTAAACCACCTGCAACAGCTGCTTGTATGTTGTTTTCTAAAACAGCTTTTTCTTCGTCATCAGGTGTTAACTCTATAAATATACCAAAATCATGTAAATATAGATTAGATATATCTTCTAGTATACCTACGTTTTGATTTCCTATTTTCTGTACAAAAGCCTCTCTTGTTGGAGAAAACTCTAATATGTCAGATATTCTAAGAGACAAACCTTCTGCTAGTTCTTGAGTTAAAGCTAAACCAGACTGTAATATGTGCCTTGTTGCTGTGTTTGAATTTGCAGCAGCTAGTTTTTGAACACCTACTAAAGCTCTACTATCTGGAGTACTACCGTCTCTAGCTTCATTTAAACCAGTGACATCTCTTATCATCTGCATATAGTAGTTGTAGTTTGTTATTAAGCTTTGTATTTTCTGACCACCACTACCGCTTTGTATTTCTTGAATAGGTACTTTACCTGGATTCATATCTCCTTCAGAAGTAAAAGACCTACCTATTATAGATCCCGTCTGAAAGAACATATTTAACGCTTCTTGAGGATTATAATTTGTACCATTACCTAAATCAACTTCAGCTAATCCGTCAGCGTCTAAGTAAACACCGTCTGGAACCATTCTAGACATAACCTGTTGAAGCTTGAGGTGTGTTAGTTGAATCATGTCAGCAAACCCTGTTATACGTTTTACTAATGAATCAATTCTACCTTTGTACATTCTAGGAGCGTTTATAGCATAGTTCATTTTAACTTTACTATAATCACTTTTAGGCCTCATCATATTTTTAGCCATTTCCCATCTCAAAAGATAATCTGTACCTAAAATTAAACAACCTTCATATAAAACTTCTAATGATCTTGATATTTTACCAAAATTACCTGTCATTTCATTGATAGGTGGATCAAAAGTATCATCTCTTAATATTATTTTTTCAGCTCCTGTAGCTGTTTGTTTAACTTTATAAACCTCATTCATATAAGTCTTGTAGTTAAAGTACAAAACTTGTATTTGATTCTTATCATCGTAATAAGAAGAATTATATCTATTAGTTGAATAACTATTTTGATGGATGCTTTGACTTTGTATAGCCTTTAAATCTTCATCTGTTAAATTAGGAAACTCTTTTTTAAGTTCGTTTATAGGTATAGTTTTTATTTCACCTACGTAATATATATCTTGAAAATCTGGATCTTCTGTATATGAATAAACTATATTAGCTGGATCAACGTATTCAACCTTTACTCCTTCTGATTTTGTAAATGTATTTTTAACACAACCTATTCCTATAGTTGCTAAGTCGTAATTTACTCTTTTTTTAGTAAGATCATATCTATTACCTTTAAGCAAAACGTTTATAGCTTGCTCTTCAGCCAGCTCTATACCCTGCTTATAACTAAGCTTCATATGTAGGTCTAGCTCTTCTTGTGAGTTTGGTAGTAACTCTGGAGGCGACTCAAACAAAGATATACCAAATGCTTCTTCAGCAAATAAGTTTAAATCTTTAGTTTTCATGTCTCTTAATATAGACTCCATGTACTTAGTTCTTTTCTCTACACCATAAGGATCTTGAGAATAACACTTTATATCAAACGATCTTTCTGATATACCGTTAACAACTATATCTACAAATTTTGGTACAATAGGAACTGGTTTCCAGTCTAAATTTAAATAAGATAAATCTCCATTAACAGATAACTCATCTTTATACTTTTGTATAGGTTGTTCACCTCTAGCATATAGTCTCAATTTATGAAACTCAGCTTGGTGCTGATTATATCTTTGATTAGATGTAGATCCATCAAACCATTCATACTCTATGGCTTTACCTACTTGTAAACCATATTCGGCGCTTAACTTCTCTGCGTCAGGTACAACTTGACTCGGAAAATAACCTTTTACAACTGACTCAGCCATATTAATTTTCTATTAGTTTTGAACGCATACCTGATTGTCCGTATTTAGCTATGCTTAAGTTTAATTTTTCTTTTTTCATAATGGGGTTTGCTCTGTATAAATGTCTATTACAAGCCATGATAGCTAATCCTGAACTAATAGCCGCATCAAACTTTGTACGATTATTAATGTCAAACTTTGCCCAGTCTTGTAATGTTTCGTTAAAATAGCATGTTCCATACGTATTGTCAGACTTTAATCCAACATGATCTTGTATATACATTTCAATAGCAGCAGCGTGTGCTTGCTTAATGTCCTCACTTGAGTTAGGTATACCACCTACTTCTTTTTCAGCTGTCGAAAGCTTGTTCCAAACTCTGTCAGGTCTATTCATAGAATAACCTCTATAACCACGTCTTCTTAAATAATACAATAGACGAGGTTTATTATTTTCAGCAAGTAAAGGCATCCCATAAAATATAAGCGCCATTAAAACGTCTTCAAAAAATATCTCAGCGGTTTGTGGTCTAGCTACATATTCTAAAAAAAATTGATTAGGTGGACAATCTTCCATACTAAACTTTGTCAACCCATGCAGCGCACCATTAGATCCTTTACCGTCAACGGTACCTGATATGTCATAACTGTCACAACCAAAAGCACCCATGTGCTCATTGCCTGGATATTTAATGCCGTTTTTAATTACACTGTGATTCTGTTTGTTTATAGGTGGAACCCAGCTAACTTTAAATCTTCCATCTGGATTTGGATAAAACATTACCTTAGAATCTTTTATACCATTAACCCACTGAAAACTACCTACTGTAATTTGAGATGTATTATTTAAATCTTCGTTAAAATCTATTTGCTCGTATATTTTTGCTAAATTAAATATACTGTTTTTTGTTTCGTCTCTGAAAGCGTGTTCTTCAGTTCTTGGAAATTGCCTATAAAATTCATTTAAAGCATCACCATCGTTCTTTAATCCATCTACTTCATTTTGCCAATGCTCTAGTATACCTGTGTCTATAGTCTCGCCAAAAGGCCCAATTTTTTCTGTGTCAGGCGTGTCGAAGACAGGTAACCCATAAGAATCAATGAATCCTTCGTAGTTCCATTCCATAGGTATGAACAAACTATATAGTCCCGAGCTTGTCTGTCCATTGCGGTTTCTTTTTGTAACATCTGAATTTTTATATAGTTTCTTAAAATTGTCTCCACCTTTATCTAAAGCGTTTGACGTACTTCCCATCATACACTTACCTATTATTCTAGAACCTAGTCTAAGTGTTGTCTTTGTAACTCTCCAGTTGTTTAATATATTATTAGGTCTCTCCCACTTACCAGACTCATCGTGTACTAGTAACTTAAGCTTTTCACCATCATAACTATTGTCACCTGTGTTTTTCCAATCAATAGTTGTATCTAATCCCTCTAATTCTTCTGGTTTTTCAGAACTTACAATACTTCTTCTTGTTAACTTGCTAGCTGGTACTCTATATGCTAGTTCTGTTTTTGGACGATCCATACCGTCTTGTATTGGTTTAAAGAAGAAAGGGTAGTTAACTGATATTGGCACGACTTTATCGGTAAACATTTTTTTAGCATCTGGTCCTGATTTAGACAAAATACCGAACCTAGCGTCAGATGATATTGTGGCTTGATTAACTGTTTCTCCTGAAGCCATAAAAGAGAATCCTGAACGTCTATTTTTAAGATAACACATTCCGTAGCATCTTGTATCTGCTTTACAAGCTTCCCAGAATATATAGAATAATCTATTTGCTTCTCTAAAGTCTGGTTGCCCAACATCAATCTTGGACCATTGCAGGTACATGTAGTGAGTACCAGTAATATAAGTAGGAACGCCTTTATTGTAATACCAAAAACCTTCTTCTCTTTTTTTAAACTCACCTTCTATGTAATCTATATATTTTTTCTTAAAATCATCTGGATAATTTTTCCAATCAAATATAGTTTTTATTCTTTTTAACTCAGAAGGATATTCATTTACCTCCCATTTGTCACTTTCAAATTTATAAACATCTGTGTGCTTTGGTAATGCTATTTGAAAATTTTGTATTTCATATATTTCACCTATCTGACCTGTTTTAGATATAACAACAATGTCATGTTCTTTGTTATATCCGTACTTCCATTTTTTAGACTTATTAAGTCTTTTTATGGTGTTTATTTTAATAGGCTCTACAACCTTGTATAGACTCTGCTTGTACATTACTTAGATCTTCTTTCTGCAAAACCACCAAATGATGTTTCTTCAACCTCTGTTTTTACAACATTGTTAAGCATATCCTCTTCGTCTTGTATTCTATTTAATATCTCGAAAGCATCAAATATAGCTAACTTTTTAGTAGCTGCAGCGTTCTTTAATCTATCTGCAGATATATCGTCTCCTGAATCAACTATTTTTTCACCAGCTACTTTTATAAGCTCTTCAACAGCTTTATGACCAGCTTGGATTATATTCTTTTTCGTTTCCTTGATATTCATATTTAATTGTAATTGCAAATGTTGGAACTCTATAAAGTCTTTCGCCTTCAATAACAAACTCGTATTCTGAGTTAGGTTTAAAACCTACTAAAGAATTTAATTTTATATTTTGGCTTTTTAATTCTGGATCTACGTGTCTTACGATGCCTATTAAAGGCATTTCCTTGTCCATAGAGAAGTTATCTTGGTTTTCTAGTGGTTTTATAAAGCTAAAACCTTTAACTGCGTTCCAGACGCTGTTTCTTTTATAAGCAAATATTTGATCAGGCATTACAAAATACATATCTTCTTTGTAAAAAGCCTTAGAGTTTTTCTCTTTATTTCTTATATCTTTCCATCTTCTAAAAACGTTGTGATGTACTATTACTTCGTCACCTTGCTTTATGTCTGTGCAACCCACTGTTGGCGTCTGCAAAACAATAGCATTTCTGCTTACGTTTTGGTGAGTAAATATTTCCGTGTTTAATATTAACTCTTTATCACCTATTTTTTTAGTGTTGTTGTATCTTTTGTTTTTAGGTTTTACTATAAAGTTTGTTACACTCTTCATTAATAATCCAAGTTGTATTCAACAGAAATAGCCATGTTTTTATTAAAGTCTTTCCACGGTAAAATATCTACGCCTTTTTTAATAAATATACAGTACTTGTCTTTTTCTTCAAGAATACAATCAATAACATGTCCTCCGTAAACCTCTTGGCCAACGGAGTAATGCATTGAATCGTTTTTATAGTCTTTACCTATACTAATCTTTCTTACTAGGCTCATCTTGTTCTATTTCTGTTATAGAGCCATCAGAGATACTCACGTTAACTTTACCATAAGCATCTTCTAGCTTCTCTTGAAATTCCTTTAACTCATTGCTTTCAATTGAAGCGGCTTTGTGAAGTAACATATGTTTTTGTACTTCAATATCACCTATTTGCAATTTTATTTGATTTATCTCGCCAACTAAAGCTTGTAAATCCTGTAATTCTTGTTTTTTAATTTTTTTTGCCATTTTATTATATTTAATTATTAATCCTATATATATTAATCACTTATTTCTTTTAATTTATAAATGTTATGAGTCTTGCCATGTAAAATAAAGATCATTATCAACTGGTGTTATTTTTTCGTTTATACTACTTGTGATACGACTCTGTAATTCACTTAAGTCTAAAGCTGTTTCTAACCACCCAACTACGATACGCTCAAATGCTTCTGTGTTTTCGTAAGCTACAAAATCATCTCCATCTGTATACTCAAAGCTTTGCGTACCACCTATGTCTGCAGAATATTTAGTACCACTAACATCTTTAGAGCCAGAATAAGTGTAATGTACTCTAGTTATTAAGTTTGTTTTTCCTTGCGATTCAACAAGTGCGTTTATTTTGTGAATTTCAAATTTGTAAGTAATTGCCATTTTTATTTATTTTATTGATTTTAATAAACCATTTTGGTAACCAAAAGTTACAGTTTTAGTGCCTTTGCCGTCTGGAACAATAACTTCTTGTTCGCCAGAAAATCCATTTATATAGTTACCCTGATTTTCTTCTGTTAAGAAAACCCATGGCCCTTTTTGAGTACCACCTTCTAATCTAGAATAGCTAGGAGCTCCCCAGAAAGGCAGTGTTATCATTTGATTGTAATAGTTAGATCCATTACCGTGGTTACTTATTATATTACTAGCCCAACCTGTGTGGCCAGCAAAATTAGTAGAGCCTTGTCGCCATGTAAGATTACTGCTACCATAACCTTGACTTGTTAAATTACCTGCAGAATATGATGTTGAACCAGCTGGCCCTGTTGGTCCTTGCGAACCGGTAGATCCGGTATTACCCTTAGCACCTTGAGGTCCAGTAGCTCCTGCTAATCCTGGCGCTCCTTGAGGCCCAGTTGATCCAGTATTACCTTTGTCTCCTTTAGGTCCTTGACTTCCGTTTGTACCGTTTGTACCCGCTGCTCCAGTATCACCTTTTGCGCCAGCCGCACCTGTTGAGCCTTTTGCTCCAGCAGGTCCTTGTGGACCAGTACCTCCTGCGGCACCAGTGTTTCCTTTTGGCCCTTGCGCTCCTGTACCACCAGTAGCTCCGGGATCTCCTTTGTCTCCTTTTGGTCCTGTTGCACCTGCTGCACCTGCCGCACCTGCTGCGCCTGTTAATCCTGTATATCCTCTTGGTCCTTGAGAACCAACTGCTCCAGCAGCTCCAGTTGAACCTTTTGGTCCTGTTGGTCCAGTAGATCCTGCATCACCTTTATCTCCTTTAGCACCATTAGTACCGTTGGTTCCGTTAGAGCCAGCCGCGCCAGTATATCCTCTAGGTCCTTGTGGACCCGTGGCTCCTTGAGAGCCTGTATTTCCTTTAGCTCCAGCTGGGCCAGTTGCTCCAGCAGCTCCTACAGCTCCAGTATTACCTTTTGGACCTTGTGGTCCAGTTGAACCATTACTACCATCAGCACCATTATTACCAGCCGCACCTTGTAAACCTGTTGCGCCGGTATTACCTTTTGGACCTTGTGGTCCTATACCACCTGTTGATCCAGTACTACCTTTTGGACCAGTTGGTCCTTGTATTCCTTGTATTCCTTGAGCACCTTGACTACCAGTGTTACCCTTAGCTCCTTGTGGTCCTTGAGATCCAGTGTTACCTTTTACACCTTGCGCACCTTTAATAGATCCACCTGAAACCCATCCATCTGCTGATGTCCACACCCATATAGAATCATCTGATTGCACTATATAAGCGTCACCATTTGAATTACCACTTGATGGTAAACCAGATGATGCGGAAACTTGACCTTGCATTGATATACCCCATCCTGCACTACCTTGTGAGCCTTGTATTCCCTGTGGGCCTTGAGATCCAGTATTACCTTTTGGTCCAGTTGGACCTGTTGGCCCTGTTGAACCTGTATTTCCTTTAGCTCCAGCAACACCCTGTGGACCTTGTGGTCCTGTGTCGCCTTTTGCTCCATTTGTACCATTTGTCCCGTTTGAACCAGCTAAACCTCTAGGACCTTGTGGTCCGGTTGAACCTGTACTACCTTTAGCGCCAGTCGACCCTTGCGGTCCAGTAGCGCCTTGAACACCTGCGTTACCCTGCGGCCCTCTAGACCCAGTATCACCCTTAGCTCCTTGAGAAGCGGCTTGAGAAGAGTCTTTACCAAAAGCGTCTTTTATAAATGTATGTATCTCTTCTAAATCCGCTCTTAAGTCTTCAACGTGTTTTATTAAAAACTTGTTTGATTGAAATAAACCTTCATCGTTATAAACTTCACTAATATCTGTTAAACCAGCAAGTTCATCTGACTTTTGTTTAGACACAGTTACTTCTCCATCACCACCTTTTACAGCTTCTTGGCTAGCAAGACCTTGTTTAAACAGTCTTTTACCTCGTATTTTATCGTTTATATTTGCCATTTATATGTTATCAAATTCTACTACTATACTTACGCTAACTCCGTACCAATATTTACCAGTTGCGCTTTTCTGATATCTAAAATTTAACCTGTCTCCAGAGCTAAACGCATAGTCCGGATTCCACACTATAGCACTACCGTCATTACTTCCATTACTAGGTGTTAATTCTCCAGAAAATGAGGTTGATAGACCGTTTTTAAAAATAGATAACTCTGTGGTAAAAGACGTGCTCATTGTAGAACCAGCTGTGTGCATCATTCTTATTCTTTTAACTCTCCCACCTGTAGGACACGCAAAAGTGTTATAGTAATTAGCAGATGTTACTTCAGATATGTAATTCAATGGCATGTAAAAAATACTAGTTGAACTGCTTCTATCGTCAAAATTAGAAGTCAATATAGTCTGAGTAGTTTTAAAATGCGCATCTACATTTTGTAAATCACTGCGGCTTATTTTACTATTTTCATCTTCACTAGACTCTACTATAAACCAATCAGCTTGAGGGTCATCGCCGTCTATTACCGGTAGTTCATTAAAATCTAATGTTAAATTTTTAGTTATAGCGCCATTACTAGTGCTTGAAGAAATGTCTAAACCTGTACCAACAGTTATATTTGAAACACTATCGTTCCAAGTTAACTGAGTACTAGAACCAGTACCAGTTATAACTTTACCTGCTCCAGGTCCTACTCCATTTAGATTTATAGCAGAGTATTGACCTAAATAAAGACTATTATTACCTAAGCTAACGCCGCCAGATTGTGTGACTAGTTTTTCACTGTTGTTATAATATAACTGCACACCACCACCATCTGTTGCTATTATACTATTTCTATATCCACCAGGACCGTTTCCTCTAAAAACTAATTGATGACCACCTGATCCTCCAAAAGTAAAATATTGCGGGCTTCCTGAAGTGATTATTTCACTAGTGTAAAGGTTAGTTGCACTTGTGGTTTGCTTAAATTTAACGTTACCACCACAAGCAACAACAAATGTATCACTAGCGGAAAAACCAAAATAAGTATTACTATCACCAGTATGGTCTACATAAGTTGGTATTGTCAAACTACCTGCAAAAGTTGCGTCTGTTAAAAAATGTGCCATCTATTATATATTAAATTAAAAACCGACCCCGAAGAGCCGGTTAAATATTATTGTTATTAAGCTGATACTGGCTTAAGAAGTATTCCGTAAGCTGAATCAGCTACATCACCTTTCATTGTAACTGTAACTGTCGCTGCTGCTCTAGCAACGTCTGCGTAAACAGTAGCATAAGTTGAAGCTTCATATAATTCAACATGTATAAATCTACCGTCTGGATCTCCAGCTCCATAAAAAGTAGCTAAAGTTATAGTAAATATAGTAAGACCATTACCACCAGTGTTATAAGCTCTACCAACACCACTAACACCAGAGTTAAGCAGAGATTGTCTACCTTGTATGTTATTAGCAAGCATAGAGTGATCAACAGCTTTTGTTTGTATTGTAGAAGTCCCTGTTACGTTTCCACTACCATTAAATGAAGCTGAAGTCCAAACAACATCACCAGTCATACCTATTGTTCTACCGGTCGCTAAAGTTGTTGCTGTACCAGCACTACCACTAACACTACCAGATATAGTAGAGCTAAAAGTTTTAGTTCCCGCTATTGTTTGGTTACCTGTTGTTCTAACAAAAGTAGATAAACTAGTAAGACCAGTACCACCGTTAGCTACTGGTAAAGTACCTGTTACACCTGGCGTGACGTTTGCACTACCATTGAAACTAACAGCTGAAGTGCTAGCTAAGTTTGTTCTAAAAGTTCTACCAGTTGCTAACACTGTAGCTGAACCAGCATTACCAGTAGTATTTTGATTACCACCCGCGTTTACACCAGGTAGATTAATATTGGCACTACCGTTAAAACTAACACCACCAATTGTTCTTGCAGTTTCTAATACTGTTGCAGAAGCCGCGTTTCCAGATGTGTCTTGGTTACCACTTGCATTTACACCGGGTAAATTTATATTAGCTGTTCCATTAAAAGATACACCACCAATAGTTCTTGCGGTTTGCAAAGCTGTAGCTGTGGCTGCATTACCTGTTGTAGATCCTGAAGAACCTGTTACATTACCAGTTACATTACCAGTCACATCACCTTGTAAGTGAGCAATTAATGTTCCCTTTGTGTTAATAGTACCTGTGCCTGCTGGCTCCGTGTTAGCAATACCAAGTTGGAATTTAGGTGTTGTAACACCAGTGCTTGCATCATAAAACATAGCAGGGTATTTATTACCACTTGCTACTATTTTACCATACCAACCAATATCAGAAGCATTTGCAGCGTTATCTTTAGCATACTTCATCATGTTGTCACCAATAGCTACTGTAGTTGAATCTATAGTAGTAGTAGTTCCTTGAACATCTAGGTTACCATTTATTACAATAGTAGATCCATTATCTGTGATAAGAGAATCTTCAAAATTACCACTTCCATCATTCCACACCATTAATGTGTTATCAGTGAAGTTGTCTACGTTTTTAATAACTAAATTAGCAGCACCACTTGATGCACCTCCTGATAAACCTGAACCTGCATTTGTGTTTACAGCTGTTATATCACCAGCACCAGTACCCGCTCCAATAGCGGCTCTAAAAGCACTAGCGGTTAAAGCTGTTGTAGTGTTGTTAGCGTTAAATCTTGGGAATGTTACAGCACTTGGATTCGCAAGACCAAACACTGATTTACCGATATCAGTAGCACCAAGATTACTTAAAGCACTTCCAGCACTAGTAGCACCAGTACCACCTTTTGAAATAGGTACAGTGTCTGATAAAGTAGAACCAGCAGCTGTAATTGTTATATTTGCACTACCGTTAAAATTCACACCATTAATAGCTCTAGGTGTTGCTAGGACAGTGGCTGACGCTGCGTTACCGCTTGTGTCTTGAGTACCACTTGCGTTTACACCAGGCAAGTTTATGTTTGCTGAACCATTGAAACTAACACCACCAATTGTTCTAGCTGTTTCAAGAGTTGTGGCTGTATCTGCATTACCAGTTACATCACCTGTTAATGCCCCGTTAAATGTCGTTGCATATACTGCTTCCCATTTTTTTGATGATGTACCAAGCTCAATAGTGTTTGTGGTTACAGGTCTTACTTCAGAACCAGTGACAACAAATACAGAAGTGCTTGATGAGGTAAATGACATTTTACCTGCACCAAAATCAATAGAGTTTACTCCTGAAGCTCCACCGACTATTAAGCTAGTATTGTATATGCTTGTTATACCTGTTTGAGCAGGGGTAATAGCAACGTCGTCAGGGTTAATAGTTATACCTGTTCCAGAACCTACATTTAAAGTTGGTACTGGACCATCTAGACTTGTTCCTGTTAAACCAGCCCCAGCTATTATAGCTGTTAAATCTCCAGTTGCAGATCCTAACGCTATAAACGTACTACCATTATGGTATTTTAGCTTGTTGCTATCATTAGTGTCTACGTAAATAGCACCAATTAAACCGGTTGGTGCAGAACCGCTTGATAATACTCTTGCGTTTTGAAGAACGTTATCGTTGATATTTAAATCAACTAAATATTTTAATGCCATTTTTTAAGTTTTGTTAGTTATTGTTAGTTTAAGTACGCTTTACCAGAATTAGCACTGGATAAGTTTATGGTTAATTGATTGTTGTTGTTATATGTTACATCACCTATCACAGTTGTATCTGTTGCTGTTACTATTGTCACGCTTGGTTTTTTACCTAAGTTATGTGTTATTGGCCAAGTATTAGAAGGGTTAGTTTGAGTGTGTACAAAAGATAAATCACCTTTCTTACTAGTCATTACATAAAACTGATCATAAACAATATTACCTGCGCCTCCAGTGTTAAATAGAGCTAGTGTATAAAAATTATTGTCACTAGCTAGTACTGTTGCTGAGTCTAAAGTGTAAGCACCAAAGTTGTTTGGATTGTCTATGTCTGTTATAGTAATTTCTTGACCAACCATGTTTAGTAGTATATTTTCAGCAGTGTTTGTTTCTCCAAAAGCAAACTTACTTACTATTATACTAGTTATTGATGTAAAAGTTTTAGTAGCGTTAGTTTCGCCTACTATACTTATATTACCTGTTAAATTATTACCCTTATTATATCTATAACATATTTGTGGTTGACCAGACATGTTAAACTTACTTATTGCTTTACCAATATCTGATATTTGATAGTTTTTTGTAGCACCACCGTTATCAGAACCTAATAGCAAGTCTGTTTTATCTATGCTTCCATCTAGTGGATATTGATTAAGTCTAGCCATTATTTAGATATTTTCTTAAATTTCTCTGCACCTCGTGAACCAAAGTATGCTACGTATACAGTTATTAATAATGATTTTAATAAATCAACCCAACCAGAGTCAACTTCAAAAGACTCACCTATGCTGTCTGAAAATATCAACAATACCATTGATACTGTTAGAAATATAAGCGTAAGTGGACGTGTATTTTTACTAAGCCACGAATCGCTTTTCATGTCACTAGCCCAACGTTTACTTATCTCTTGCATCTCAACCATATCTTGTTCTAATAACTTTAAAGCTTTTTCTTTGTCTTCAACTGGCATTGCCTCATCTTTTGATATAAGATTTTTTACAACACCAAATAAACCGTTATCAGGTAATATATCACCCACGGTTCCTAATATACCTGGAGCAGCTTTTGATAAAAACTTTCCGACTTTTGTTTCACTAAATTTTTTCTTAGGCATAATACATATGTTTTAACATTTCCACCTGCGCCTTGCAGCCTTACCTCTTTCACCTGTCCAACCTTTCGATCTAGCACAAAAAGATTTTCTACGTCCAGCAGCCTTGCTACCAGCTTTTACCTTACCAGTTACAGCTGTCTTTAGCTTGCTACCTGGATTTTGTTTTCTATATGAAGCAACACCAGCTTGCGTCATACCAGCACCTTCTTCTGATTTTCTAAAATGTCTACCTTTACCTTTTGTTCTCTTGTTAGACTGTTTTATAGGAGTTTCAACAACATAGTCAGCATCACCAAAATCATAATCCTCTCCTGGTTTCATGTTTTTTGTAACACCATTACTACCTACACCTTTAACAGGAAAGTCAACACCTTTCATAGTAATTTTACTACTAGGTATTATATTAACGTCGTTATCTACATCCGGACTATTAGACTTATAGCCAGTTGTAGATATCGCTGATTTTATATTTTTATTTGGTAATTTAAATGCCATAGTTATTTAGATCCAAATCCACCCATTTTGTAAGATGGCTTAGTTATATTCACGGTCATATTTATCGGTGAGTCTTTTTGTTTAAAAGCACTTTTGTCACCCCTTCTTTTAGTTATTTTTCTTTTTAGAAGGTCATATTTTCTTTTAGACATACCCTCTTTGTTGTTAGGGTCATACTGGTATTTAGGTTCACCATCTTCAGCGTTTTGATTCTCAATAACACCTTTCATTAACTCGTCTTTGTATTTCGTAACACGTCTAGCGTCCTTGTCTATTCTTCTGTCACTTCTACCTTTTAAACCATAATCACCAAAATCATCTGGAGTAAGACCTCTATTGTCTGATAATCTTCTACTTCTTGCGCTTAGGTGTTTACCTGGTTCGTAAACATTGACCTTTCCTTCAGCTATATAAGCGTCACTAACAGTTTGCGTAGCTTGTTTTTCTATATCTGCTAACTGATAATCTTTACCTGCTACTTCACCATTTGCTTTCTTTTCAGCTATTATACGTTCAGTTTCAGCCATTAAACGCTTGTTCAAGTCTACTTTACTTCCACCATTCTTTGGATTAAATTTTCGGGTTTCTTGACCAGTAAAAAGGTTTGTTGTACCTGTACTTGCTTGACCTTGATTAACCCCATCCATATTACCCAAGTATTCACCTGATAATATTTTCAATACGCCCGGCGCTGGTTCTTGTCCTCTTCTAATAGCTTGTCTGTAATCTTTATTTGCTCTTCTTATTAAATCTTCTTGTCTTCTTCTAAATATATCAGTAGCTCTAAAGTTTCTCCTCATTTCTCTAGGAGTTAACATGTTTCCAGAAGTCTCAGGTGTGTCCATTGATAAAGAGTAGTTTTCTTCATCTTCATAACCTTCACTTTTAGGGCATTCGCCATATTGATCATTACATGGCTTTAAACATGGGTTGTCTATACAAGTTTGTCTCCAGTTTGGATCTTGACCTCCATTAGGATTAACTGATGTTTCAATTATTTTACCATCATTTCCCTCTCTATTTGCGTTTACATTTACACTACCGTCTGGGTTGAATTTAGCTTCAACTATACCCTCGTCATTTTGTTGAAATGGAGAACTTTGATTAGACTGCAAGTTTGTTAACTGCGGTTGTATTCTTGTTGTTGATCTTAAGCTCATGCCAGATCTTCTCATTTTAAATCCCATATCTATTTTTTTTATTGTCCAGCTCCTACTATTTCCTCTGACCCGCCGCCTTCTGTTGAGGTTTCAGTACCTTCAACTTTAACTTCAGGTGTAGTATTTTCTGTATTTTTTTGTTTTTCATCCATACAAGCTTCAAATTCAGGGCTTGAAATGTCTGGAAACTTATCTTCACAAGTTTCAACTCCGCCTCCACCTTTGTTTTTGGTTAAAAGATCCGTACCACCTCTTCCAGTTTTAGCGCCTTCGCCAGCTTTAGCTTTATAAGAGTCTTCTACGTTTACAAATCCCTTAGCAGCGTCCGCAGCTCCATAAACAAGTGCGTTGTTTATTTTAAAGGGACTAGCTTTTTTACCGCTAGCGCTTACGTTTTTTAGTTTTAGTTTAAATGCCATATTTTGATTTTGCTACAGAGCCATAAGCTCTTTGTTTTGCTCCTTTTTCCCAAGGAAATCTATTATCACCTTCGTCAAGCCATTTACCACTGTAAAGTACTTTTCCGTTTTTTCTAGGATAGTTTTTACCGTCCCACTTAACGTTAGTATCAGTATAGTCAAGTTTACCTGACTCCATGTCTTTCTGATGTTCTATTTCTTCTT
>WLWI01002819.1_pt1 | contig 14999 bp, 18 predicted proteins | sample 6701501 | NCBI WGS metagenome assembly WLWI01 (sample SAMN12718690, study PRJNA515312) | sponge metagenome | isolation source: marine sponge | host: Mycale hentscheli | place: New Zealand: South Island, Marlborough, Capsize Point | collected 2014-11-01
TATCCCACGGTCCCATGGAACAGTGGGACATTCCATGGGATGTCCACATGTCCCTCTTACAGATACTCCCACTGTTCTTTCCATTCCACGATCCCATGAAAGTATTGTCACAATGAACACTTAGAGTTAAGCTAGAGTGCACGCGCGATTAGCGTTAGATTAGCGGAGCGCCAAAGGCGCGACGACACACTTTGACAAGCCGACTGAGCGAAGCGAAGGAGGTGTCATGCTAGGTTTAATACGCAAGAAAGGGTACTTGCTGACAAGGTTACAAATAATATGTTAATAATACAAATATTAATAAAAAAAACACTTACTATCAGTTCAAAATGTTACACGCAATCTATTTTAACAGACCCATGGAACCGTGGGATGGGATGGACAATAAGATATTCGTGTGTCAGTGAGAGGGACAGGTGGACATCCCGTGGAATGTCCCACGATCCCATGGGACCGTGGGATGGGATGGACAGTAGGACACATGCATCTGTAGAGGGACAGGTGGACATCCCGTGGTAAGTCCCATGGGACTGTGGGATGGGATGGACAATCCCATGTAATTCCATGATCCCATGGGACCGTGGGATGGGATGGACAATTTACGGCATTTCTGGACAGCCCTAGGGTGGCTAGACCATTACATAGATGACTTCGTCACAGCTGGAGTCCCTCACTCAGACGAATGTGAGAGGAACATCAGTATAATGAAAGCAGTGTGTGAAAAAACTGGGTTACCAGTGGAACCAGAGAAGGACGAAGGGCCAGCAACAAGGATAGCGGTGTTGGGGATTGAGTTGGACACGCTGGCAATGGAAATCAAGCTTCCACCGGTCAAGTTGTCCCAGCTTCTAAGTGAACTTACAAGATGGCGTACCAGAAAAGTGTGCAGGAAAAGATATTTACTTTCCTTAATTAGTTCCCTAAGCCATGCTTGTAAAGCAGTCCGAGCAGGTAGATCCTTTTTAAGCAGGCTTATCGATCTATCGACAACAGTGAAACAATTGGATCGGCATGTCCGTCTCACAGTCTCAGCCCGCTCTGACATTGAATGGTGGTTCCAATTTTGTGCTAGTTGGAATGGCATCTCAATGATGTCCACAGTCCACAGGGCCAACCCAGATGTCACGATGTTCACTGATGTATCTGGTAATTGGGGATGTGGGGCATTAGTAGACAGAGACTGGTTTAAGCTTCAGTGGGTAGGGCCTATATGTGAATATCATATAACAGTGAAAGAGGTGGTACCTATTGTCTTAGCAGCTGCGGTTTGGAGGCCAAGTTGGAAAGGAAAAATGGTCAGAGCCAGATGTGATAATGCAGCAGTAGTGGCCATCATCAACTCAGGTTCTAGTCGAGTCCAGGAAGCCATGCACCTCATGCGATGCCTTGCCTTCATTGCAGCCAAGCACGAGTTTGCCATTGTTGCCACTCACATCTCAGGAGTTCACAACATACAAGCAGATGCTCTTTCACGTAATAACATATCTCTCTTTCATGTTGCACACCCACAGGCAAAACCATCCCCAACTCCACTCCCTGCATCACTGCTGGGTCTGCTAATAATCGAGAAACCAGACTGGACATCCAAGCGTTGGACAGAGCTGTGGAATTCTACTTTCGAAATGGTCTGACACCAGCTTCTCAACGTTCTTACAACTCAGCAAAAAGACGATACATAGCTTTCTGTAATGTCCATGGTCTCACTCCCATCCCAGCATCAGAACACCAGCTCTGTCAGTATGTGTCATACCTTGCTATGGAAAAATTAGGTCACAATACAATCAAATATTACTTAGCAACCATAAGGCACTTGTATATTGCAGAGGGTATGGGGGACCCAGAGATAAGTGGGATGGCTAGGTTCAAACAAGTGCTCAAAGGGATTAAAGCTGTACAAGCCAAAACTCAAGTAAAAACTAGACCTTGCCTTCCCACCTCCATTGAGCTACTGGGGAAGCTAAGGAGTGTGTGGCAGAGGCAAGACTCGTTAGACGCCTAGATGCTATGGGCAGCATCAGCTCTATGCTTTTTCGAATATTTTAGAGCTGGGGAGTTGACAGTCCCTTCCAATCTCGCATATGACAAAGGAGCCCACCTGAGCTTTCCAGACATCTCAGTAGACAGCCTTGAAAACCCCAGCTGCTAAAGGTCCGAGTTAAAGCCTCAAAAACTGATCCGTTTCATATGGGGGTAGATGTTTACGTTGGGCGCACAAACTGTTCTCTCTGCCCCATCTCAGCGGTCTAATCATATATGACTACCCGAGGCTCTGGCCCTGGTCCCCTATTTATATTCTCAGATGGAACTCCTTTAACACGAGCCCGGTTTGTGGAAAATGTCAAGACAGCTCTTGAGGCTGCAGGTATGTACAGCTCACCGTAGACTCATCAAACCAAATTTCCAATATGTATCTCATTGTCAACTATTACCATTTGATCAGCTGTAATTGTTGAAACCAATACTCACATCAATTGTCCATGCATATGTTGGAAAAAAAAAAAAAAAAAAAAAAGGAAGAAAGAAAAGGCTCAGGTGGGAGCAGAGGGGTTCACTTGGGTTAGAATTTGGGTGAAATATGGGCTTGGACACCTAAAGATCCAAGCAGTAAGTTGACTGCGAGGCAATGGCTGAAGTCTACTTAGGGGCCCAAGCGTACAAAGGTGTTTAGATTAGGATAGACAATCATGGCTACCTTTGCCCTCCCGGCCAAACACTGATAATGAGACTTAAATAATATCATGGGTAATATTACAGAAGTGGAAACTATGTTAACAGATAAATTCTCTATATGCAGTAATAGAGATGCTAGGACTTACAATTGTTTTTTAAGTCAGCACACTTGTCATCATGTGTATTACATTAGTCACTACCCCTACATGTAGGATAGTGAAGGTAACAAGATGAAGAGTGGGGGGATTACCTGAAGGTCCTCGCATCCCTTGCTGTCCTCTCTCTCCACCTTGCTCCCCTTTGCTGCCTTTATCCCCCTTTGGAGCTGGATCACCAGCATCTCCGTCACTACCTCTAAATCCTGAAACGGAAACGGAAACAGAAAAAAAAGAAGCCAAACTTGTGACGAGTAAAGTAGTGGAAAAATATGCAAAAGTATATATATATATATATTGTTTAGCTTGACCACATATTCATATTAATACTGAGTTGTTGTTTTTTCTCTTGCAACAATCAACTTGCCCCACCAGCTATATCTCAGGCTGCATAATATGTATGAGTGACCAGATATTAATGCTGTTAATCTACCACTCAATAGATTCACTTTGACATTAATTAACATGTACATATCATCTTGTGTCCTATAGCTCTTATACAATACAATGCTATATCCAAATAAACATTGTGTACAAATACATAGGCCTAGCAAAACTCTGTCATGATTTACTACTCTAAAGTCCCAATCCTGAATATTACAAAGCTATAAAATCATGAGAATTACCCTCTCATTCATAGTTCTATTACTACTAGTTTTATTTACCCATTGCTCCGCGTTCTCCTTTCTCCCCAGTAGGACCCGGCAAGCCTATAATTCCCTTCTGTCCTTTGAAACCAGGCAGACCACGGTCTCCTTTCTCTCCCACTGGCCCACGCTCTCCAGGAGGACCTTCTATTGCTGTAAGTAACATTGAAGGTTGAATAAAGTAATACATTTGAACCACAAGTTGTAGAGCCCTTTTTCCAGCTTACCAGTGAAATCTCCAGCATCTCCAGTGTCTCCTTGTCTTCCTTTCTCTCCTTTCACGCCCTGCATGATGGAGGTATGTAGAGTCACTCACTTGCATGCAGAATAAAAAAAGAAAAAGAAAAAGAAAGACTTGTCAGGTTATTTAAAATAAAATGTAGAGGGATTAATTTTTAACAAAGCTTATATCTTGACTCATATATGCACTGGAGATCTAACCAAGTATTACAAATAATGGAAGACACACGTATGTTTGTAACAAATAACAAAACCAAAAATTTTTTTTTTTTACAAATGATCAAGTTTCGTAAATGATTTTTTTTACTAAATCATAAAATACGTAAACTTTATAATTTAACCATAATTAACCAACAACATAAAAGACAACAACAACAACACAAAAACAACAACACAAAACAACAACAACACAAAAACAACACAAAAACAACAACAACACAAAAACAACAACACAAAAACAACAACAACACAAAAACAACAACACAAAAACAACAACAACACAAAAACAACAACACAAAACAACAACAACACAAAAACAACAACACAAAAACAACAACAACACAAAAACAACAACACAAAAACAACAACACAAAAACAACAACACAAAAACAACAACAACACAAAAACAACAACACAAAACAACAACAACACAAAAAAACAACAACACAAAAACAACAACACAAAAACAACAACACAAAAACAACAACACAAAAACAACAACACAAAAACAACAACAACACAAAAGCACACCTCAGCTCCCTTTTCACCATCCACGCCATCTGTTGCATCAATTCCATCTCTCCCAGGGAGACCAGTGGGTCCACGAAGACCTCTCTTCCCCCTCAGGCCCATATCTCCTGAAGGTCCAGTTTCTCCTTGTGGTCCTCTATGACCTAGTGGTCCGGGTGGGCCAGGAACGCCAGGAATGCCATTTGTCGCATTTCTACCGGCTAAAGTGCAAAAATGTTATTACCGTAAAAATATGTATCTTACTTAAAACTTCAGTTATTGAGTACAGCATGTATGCCCATTACTTGAGTGCTCAATTTACACAAAAACAATTAAAATATTGCAAATTTTTCTCATTCTAACAGCCGTTAATTAAAACTTAACCCAATGAAATATTTTAGCCGAGAATGAATGAATCATTGAAAGAAAAAAAGATTATGGATCAAGTGTTAACAATACTTATGAAATGATGTTTGTAAATATTAATTCAGCATACAGTACTTGTATCATGGTACGTTCAAACCGTCTAATCAGATTGTTCAATTCGCGGTGAACATATTTCATACCCACCTCGGAGGTCGGCAGATTAGTTCTTAAGCGCATCCTATAGCAAGCTAGTCGCAACACTCTGTTCAGTCGGTACAGGATTTACAAGTCGTGCAAATCCCATACCAACCTCCATGTTGTGGTATAACCTATATATAACCACAGTAGTTCTATCTTCTCATATGCATGCAGTCAGTCTGCAGTTTAAAATATTATTGCAGTGAACATAGCAATCCTACCAAGCCATAGTTTACTTATACATACGTAGCTTCATTCAAATGTTGTCCAGAAGGCTAACTAAAAATCTTTTAAAGAACAAGCACATTGAGTCGGCGGTGGGCGTGGTCTAATATTAACTCGGTGATCATGATGCATCAAAGAGTGAATCATATTTTCCAATCACCATAATAGATACGCTCAAACTTTTACCAATCTTATTTGTAATCAATCCTCAATACTAAATATCAACCTGGACATATATATAAGCCTACGAACACTTACGTATGCCTGGCGTTGCATCAGTTCCAGCTATACCAGGAACTCCTACTTTCCCTCTAGGTCCTGGGGGTCCAGGTGGGCCTACTTCTCCTTGGGGTCCCCTGTCTCCTGGCACGCCTCGATTCCCAGGCTTCCCTGGGTCTCCACGCTGACCTGGAGTGCCGTCTGTACCGTTATCTCCTGCGCATCCCTTCAAACCATCCGGACCAGTAGGTCCCGGCTCTCCCTTTTGTCCAGGGAGCCCCTGTAATAATTAATTAATTTAAGCAATAATTTGACTGCAAAGACTTGAAACGTTTTCATTCAACTACTGTCAAAAATTCAATGCAAGTAAGTACTCATGAAATGAGCTAGGCAGCTATTTATCTCACACTCAACCACAATACATTGCATGTGCACAAACATATTTTGAAACTGGTGCACGCATAATTGAAACTAACGAAATGGAATGACTAGTAGAGCTGAAGGTACAGACAGATGGTGCTGACACTCAATGCAATCTCAAACCAGATTCTCAATGTCACTGGTTATTCCTGGCCACCACACACACATGCATACATACATATGCAAGTACACTAGTCAATCTTCTCAAATACCATACACCCGATTGTAATACACAACAAATTGCATAGTTTAAAAGAAAATTAGTACATGCAAGTACATACATATAGTAAATTAGACCCACAAATATTATGATATGGAATGCTAACACCTAGGCAATATATTCTATTGTTCTCACGTCTTTGCCAGGGATCCCACGTCTGCCGTCTGTTCCGTTCAATCCCATCTCGCCCTTCTCTCCTTTAGGACCATCTGTACCGTTCCTCCCAGTGACTCCCTTCACACCTGGCGCACCAGCTGTACCTGTTTGTCCAGTCACACCTAGAAACAAGAGTAATAATAATAATAACAATAATAATAATAATAATAATAATAGCAATAATAATAATAGTAATAATAATAATAATAATAATAGTAATAATAATAATAATAATAATAATAATAATAGTAATAATAATAATAATAGCAATAATAATAATAGTAATAATAATAAAACAATTACAATAATGATAAAAGTTTTAAAATTTATTTCAATAGAAAATTTTGTAATATTATTGTCATAATAATTATCATTTGAAATCATAAAACAATATACTTGCTAATATCACAGTTATTAGATAAATATTATCAAGGGCCTACATACATACTGCACATCATTATTCAAGACAGGACCTAATTAATGGTTCAACAAGCATTATCCAAAAAAAAGGAAAAAATTGAGTGTTTACATGACAAACAAAATCAATATAAATATGTAAGACCAAATCTCAGCCTTACCTGTGGCCCCCATATCTCCCATGTCTCCTTGCTGACCCATTTCTCCCCGGGGTCCAGTGTTGCCGTTGAACCCAGGAGGACCCACCTTACCAGGTAGTCCTGGCATCCCGGGAACACCAGCTTCGCCCTATACACACAGAAATAATTATACATGGCCACTGACCCTCGCTCACAGAAGAGTGTGTAAGTGTACATATATCACATGTACTATATACATACGGAGCAGTATTATATCTTAAGATTATCTGTTGCTGAAAGAGTTAAAAAAAACTACATACATGATAATAATAACAGGAATAGTAACAACAACCACCACCACCACAACAACAACAATAATAAAAATAATAATAATAATCAAAATAGTAATAATAATAATAGTAATAATAATAACAATAGTAATAATAATAACAATAGTAATAATAATACAATAATAATAGCAAATCTTCTCGTTCTAACAGTCAATAATATGTTAATATTAGGGTTAAGTTTTAAGTACCTTATTAGCTTTTAGAACGAGAAAATTTGCTAATATTAAAATTATTTCAACAAGAATGACTGAATCGACAATAATAATAATAATAATAATAATAATAACCACAACCATAAATATATATGAATCTACCAATAGTACATTTATTCTTCTTATTTCAGACATGCTTGCTATTAACAGTCCTTACCTTGGAACCATTCATTCCCTACAAATAAAAACAAAAACAACAACAAATGACATCATGGTCATAAAACATGCTCAGAGTGCCACACCTTCTCTCCAGGAGTCCCTGATATGCCAGGAAGGCCCACCTGACCTGGAAGACCCTGAAGAAATAAGTAAAACAGGAAATTATATCAAATACAGTAGTTTAGACTAAATGGAATAGAAGCTGCATGACCTAAACTATACATACTATGTAAATAATAACAACAACAACAACAACAACAACAGCAAAATAACAAATCAAATTTTTTTCCATTATGCCACCCAAGTTTTTTTGTTTTTTTTTAAGTATCCAAACAAATTCAAGCAATTCACTTACATGTTTCCCAGGGATACCAGTCATACCCTGAGGACCACGCCCACCTTTCAATCCTAAAGGACCATCTTCACCCTAAATGTAATTAATAGTACAATAGAAATATATACCATATAATACTCAGTGAAAATAACACAATAAGTACAAATGAATTATTGATTGAAGTAATTGTAACAGAACAAGCCAATAGACATAATATAAGAAAATCAACCTTTCTTTTAGTCATGTGAGCCACCCATAAGGTAAATGTACAGTAGTAATGATTCTCTAGAAATACAAACTGTTCAAAATTTTTTTTGCGGAGGTTTGTTTCAAGGAGAAAAAAAAAAAACAAAAAAAAAAAAACAAACAAAAAAAAAACACAGCAATAGCTCACCTTTAGACCAACAGCTCCACGACTACCATTCAAACCCTGGAAAAAAAAAAAATGAAATAAAATAAACATAGATTAGATCGATTCAACTTATTGTAGGTCATATTATGTGTGTATTATATTGCACAAGAACACACTGCTAGTGAGTAGCAAGTTTTCTTATATCCAATTTTACGTTAAGTATATTTAAAATGACTAGAACATGACCTTGTACTGTATGGAACAACTGACAGTAAACCATTACTACACATTTCAATTGTGCTATCCACTTTTATTTTGCCATTTTAAAATTAGGTAAAAACAACATTAATAACAACAACTACAAAACACACGCTGTGTGTAACTTTTAATTTTAATTTCCATACCAAATTTCCATACCATGATTTACACGTACCTTATCTCCTTGGGGACCAGTTGGGCCAATTTCACCAGTGTCTCCTGTTACACCTTGTGTGCCTGCATTTCCCTAGTAACATAAACAATGTAATATGGAGTTGAGAGTTACAGTGTATTAACAACTTCATCTCTCAACTCTATTCTCAGTTCATTCACTAAACAAATTCTCCAGTCTATGATCAACCCTTTACCAGCTTATCAGTCCTCTTACTCCTAGTCTCCATGACCCTTTACCCATTCCCAAATGACCCTTTACCTGTTCCCCAGACGTTCCAGGAGGTCCAGAACTTCCTTTCGCACCGTCTGTTGCATTGATTCCCTGCAATACAAGGCACACTAAATGTGTTTTACATGTTAACTACTCATAAAGAATTTTGAAAGGAAACCTGCCCCACCTACACATACATCTGCGGTAAGTTTGGTCATGTGATATATATATTTAACTTCACATGGTCTTGAATACATTACAAACTTCATTCTACATCCTGATTCAGCTAATGGTGCATTACAACCAATTTACAATCTATTCTATTTTCTTTTAATGATTACTATATGACCACTATAATGCACCACCAACAATTAGTGCAAATCATTCAATGTGTTAATTGTTAATCAATGATACAGTGTAGGTGTTGTATTAAAGTGAATAGACATGTACTTTTTTTTGACATTATAAGGACCTACCATTGCTCCAGGAGGTCCCGTTTCACCTTTCTCCCCAGGAATACCAGGCACCCCGTCTCTTCCAGGTGGACCCTAATCATCAAGCAAACATAGACACATGCGCACACACACGTTAGCTTCAAAAATAATTGGACAAAAACAAAAACAAAAACACAACGATTAAAATTGCTGTTATCACAATACTAATTAATTATTAATTTTCTGTCACATGCCTTATTACCTGTTTTCCTGGAAGTCCCTGCAAGCCATTATCTCCTGGTGCTCCATTAGTTCCATTCACACCTGCATCTCCCTGCGATTAAAAAAAAAAAAAAAAAAAAAAGCCAGTTAAGTAAAATAATCATATACAAACGTTAAATGAAGGTTTACCTTTTCTCCAGGAAGTCCAGGATTTCCACTTCTACCAACATCACCATCATCACCTACTGGACCCTAACAACAACAACAACAACAACAACAACAACAACCCTCATCTACATACACTGAACCGTAACATAACAAAAAACAACAACACAACAACAATACCATAAAGGATCAGTTTACAAACTCCCAATTCATAGCTGAGATTACAGTATAACTGATGTTCAAGCTATTGATATAAATTCTAAAAAGTGTTAATCTCAAGAGATCTTCATCAGTTCTAAGTTTACAACTTTGTACAAAATTATGGTAAACAGTATGTATTGCGGTCATATTTTGTAAGTATATTTTAGGAGAGGATTTAATTCTACTCCACTCGAAGGATACATCACTTTCCTCCTGACAGTAGCTCACTTTTAAATTTCAATAAGTCATACATATACATACATGTATACATGTATATATATATATATAGAGAAAATAACGGATGACTTGTTCACATACACTAATTGAAAGAATCACGTTGCCACTTCAGACTCATGCATGTAATTTAGGTAAAGGGTCATGCAACAAGCTAGCATATTGATTCGTATGTCACACATACACACACATCGATACACATCCACATACATACACACACACATACACACACACAAGCATAAGCTCTCACTTGTGTTCCCACGACCCCCTGAGCCCCCATATCTCCTGCGTCTCCCACAGTCCCGTTGGGTCCTGTAAACCCCTGCACACCAGGAATGCCATCGACACCACGATCACCACGAGCTCCTAGGAAACCCTATATATTACAAAGGAGAAAGTTACAGCAAGCAGATGGATCTGACAGTAACAAGAAAAAAAAATACAATAGTAATGCAATAACTAATAATATAACATAAACGATAAATAGTGTTTTAGATTAATAGTAAGAATGATTAAATACATACAAAAAAACAACATTTAAACATACAACTAAAATGTTTGTCCTTGAGTCAAAGGTATTCTAAATAAGTGAGGGCATATTGGTTATCAAATTATCTACATATGTATGTGAATTTGAGCTGTGAGTACATTCACGTACATATGTTGATAAGGTGACCTTACCCTCACCAGCTGTCAATAATTACAGAATATAAGGTATAGTTGACCTGTTCATACAGTACTTGCCTTCTCTCCTTTGCTGCCATTCAGTCCAGGCACTCCTTGAAAGCCTTTGGGTCCGGGCACACCCTGTAATGATATTCATAGTCTTATACACGATACACTTCATCCCCATGACAAAAAATAAAAAAATTAAAAAAAAATAAAAAAAATTTCCACTGAACTACGGTCACGTACTATCTTTCCTGGAATTCCTTGCTCCCCGTCTGTCCCTGGACTACCATCTGTAGCATTCACACCTGGCTCTCCCTACAGACAACACAAATATAATGTCAAATCTGTCAAAATCTGGAAATTGCAACTTCTATACTCAGTTCATACTGTACATAGGGTAATAGTCAGGCAGCTATGCACTAGACGTCAACACTCACGACTAAAGATTCAAATATTTTCCACAACTTTCTCATCATTTAAGATTCACATATTTGGTAAGAACCACTTCCCCCAATGACGTCAAGATAACCATTCTGTGTCACTAAGCTGCCTGACTATATTATAAAAAAAGTTCCGAATTCCGTTCCGTAGAACGGCCGTCGCACGATTAAAAAACGGGGGGAAAACGGTACGCCGTTTGTTAAAAAACAGCAGTTTCGTTCGACCGCGTTACCGTTTTAATCTCTCTCGTTCACCGTATGTCTCGCTCAAAGAAATATAAAAAATCATTTATCCAATAAAACGTTCCGATTTTTTGTTTATAGGCTCCAGAGGCGGAGCTTTTCGGGTTAAAAAAAATTGAAGCCGTCTTATTCGAAGTTGTCTCGCAGAGAATTGTTAGTTTGACCACCGCACAGTATCGACGTTTTCTCGCCTTCTCGGGCTTAGATTTTTTACTACTGGAGGTCCATCAGTAGTTAACAAAAGATCTACGAAGTGCGGACCTCGTTATAGCTCTGTGCCCATCGGAATTTCGGTCTGCAACTTTATTGAAGCAAGTTAAAATTTTGTACGAGCTTTCTTTCACTATCCCCGTAGCATTTAATGGTCGATATAAGGCCTTAGCTTGCTGATATAGCTATAGAAGAGTTTCTAGCTTGAAAATATCTGTGAATCGACGGAAATGCTTCACCGTTTTTTACCATTTTAGTAAACGGTCGGCCGTTTAGTCAAAACGGTACGGAACGCAACGATAAAAACTACGGTAAAAAAACTATCGTTTTACGGCCGTACTACGGAACGGAATTCGGAACTTTTTTTTCTCTCCTACTGTATGTACCCCTAAATTTCAACTGAGTATTGAGTTACGTATTTCTGGAAGCATCAAACTCGCTTCACACGTTCACTTATTAATGCAGTTCTCACCTGGTCTCCTTTAGACCCATTCATTCCAGGAATTCCATCCACGCCATCAATACCATCTACACCGTCTGTTCCGTTCATACCCTATAGTACATTTACATTGATTGCCACATCCACAACACAAAATAAATTCAGATTTCCGTCATTCTTAATCCCATAACCTCCCAGCCATGTGTGCATGTACATACTGTATAATGCATGACAGACATGCCTTTGACCACTGCATGTATTCAAATTGGATTAACTCACATCAATTCCAGCGGCTCCCCGAACACCTTTAAATCCTTTGAGACCACGTGGCCCCTGAGGTCCCATATCGCCATCGTCACCCTAAAAAAATAAAGGTGTACAAATATTACATACATAATGTATGTTCACATGTTGACAACAAAGCATAAAAAAACTAGGACACAAAATATGTAGTGCTTTGTACAAGAACTTCATATCATACACACACACACATATATACGCTCAAAATTACACAAATCCTCCTGCTAATATATTAAATGGAATTTACTGAACTTAACTGAGAATATATATTTAACTGACTACGATTATTTGCATACATATCTCATTATTAAATACTACCCAGTATATGTGACCACGCTTTACCATACCATCTCTCCGAAGCCACCAGTCAGACCACTCTCTCCTTTCTGTCCGGGCTCACCAACTGCACCTTTTGGACCCTATCAATTCACACATGACAAAAAGATAACACCTTAGCTTACTTATCCAACTACAGATGACACGAGTCAATAATACCACAAACATATAATATTCTAAGCTTATCTAATCAATATACTTTAACTACAGTGCAGTTTGCATAATGTTCAGCAATCTCTGATACCGTGGAGGCTATAGTTGCTGTTGCTCGCACAGATGGCTATCAATCAACAGAGAATCACGCCTAAATTTAATATCAGAGCTGAAATGTTACATCGTCGACATTCGAGCTCATCAAGGGATAAATTTGAAGTACCACAAATACCTAACCAGTGCAGTAATGTACGGAGTAATACGTTACGGGGGAAAAAACAACTCAGAATGATCCTCCCTCTTACCTCACTTCCGGCACTGCCTTCGCTTCCTTGTAGACCCTGATCTCCATTAACACCACTCTCGCCCTACATTATGTACATATAACAAATACGGCTTTTCAAATTGGGTAAGGTGTCATCAAATACACACCACTTTGTTCTCACCTTCTTTCCAGGTCGCCCTCTCGCACCTCTTGCCCCTTCTAACCCCTGAGGACCAGTGTTACCTTGGACACCCTGGAGTATAAATCATATCAATTTAGTCTTGCAGACACCATAAGAAACACACATACACAAAAGAAATTCAATAAAAAAATATATGGAGTAGTGATATCGCAACTATGTATGTATAGTTACACACATTGCATATTCGTAGATATCGGATACAATACTTTGCAATAACTCTTCTAACCAAAGTCATTTGGTTTTAATATGTTGCATACAGGCAAAGTCACAGTAATAATGACCACATGCAGGCTTCACTGCCAGGCTGGATTTTACACACATACATACATGTAGTGCTTGTGTTTGTGAAAATATATTTCCTACCACATGCTGTAGCTATATATTATGTATAATAGCTTCTAAGTGCATCATAACTTAGCTGGAGCTAAATGTAAGTAGTTGTAGCTAATGAACACACTCCAAGATTCTACAGGGGTACGACAAATTATATACATTACACATACGGTACATACATACAAACAAACATACACACATACATATCATACAAACACATGAACATACCATCATTCCTTGCTCTCCTTCTTCACCTTTGATGCCTTTGGTACCTCTAGCTCCTGGCATGCCCTGAGGGAATAGATATACAGTAAACCACATATTGTACACGTAGAACAATACTACACTATGTGATTAAGTAACGCTGTGACGATATTAAACTTAAGGGACTTAAATAAATTTTTGTTATAACTTTGAAAGATTGAAGAGCAATTATCTGTGAGCACAGCTGTTGAATAACTAAAAATACGACTGGACAACAGATATGGAGCGAAAGACTTTAGTACTCGTGCTTATAAGCACACTTAAGTACAGGTCATAATATTCTCATGAAATACATAACTCAAATCCTTCTGGTATATTGAGTAAAAATACTCGTACAGTATTTAAGCACTTTCCATTTTTTCCAATACTTTTAAGTACTTTCGAACTTTGAAGTACTTGTAACTAGTCACATAATGCGGAATTATTTAATTCAGCAAGCAGTCACATGCCGCTACAACTGCTAATAATGTCATAAGCGGCTTACCAGCTACAACTGTATAAGATACACCGGTTGCCTCCTCTCATATTCTGAAAGACAGACATTGGGAAACAAATCTTTTACCTTACTCAACAGAAAGAGTCAATTGACTTCTGAAAGTATTCTTCTCCCCTTGCAAAAGGCTAATGAGACGGATACCTCGTCTAGACCAGTTTCATAAACTACTCATAATAATATATGTACTTCAGTTGGTACTTAAATACAAGTACCAATTGCGAACTTGAGGTATTTGTACTTCAACCAACTCAATACAAGTTTACAAGTACTTGTAAAGTACACAAACACTTTTCAAAGTACTTCGCCCCATGTCTGATGGACAGATGTGTACTCAGAACAAATGCTGCAATCCTACGTGCCCTGAGGGCTGACAAACTCTTTTAACATCAAATGCAACAGCACAATTTCCAACTAATTAATTTTCTTACACTGTTTCCTTTTGGTCCCACCAGTCCCACGGGACCGGGGTTTCCCGGCACACCCATGCTGCCTTGCACACCCCTCTTTCCTGGTAAGCCAGTATCTCCTGGATCTCCAACACACCCTTTCTCTCCTGGCT
>WLWI01002820.1_pt1 | contig 14998 bp, 15 predicted proteins | sample 6701501 | NCBI WGS metagenome assembly WLWI01 (sample SAMN12718690, study PRJNA515312) | sponge metagenome | isolation source: marine sponge | host: Mycale hentscheli | place: New Zealand: South Island, Marlborough, Capsize Point | collected 2014-11-01
TGACTGCATCAGAAACTGAAAAGAATTCCTACTTATGAAGAATGTAATTTTTGTAATTGAAAGTCTGTTGAGACATGACTGCATGATGATGATGATGTGTTCAGAATTTCATACTTTCATTTTTTCTTCTGTCTGTGTGTGCAGGATACAGATCTTTAATAACTCTCCAGGTAAAGCTGTTTCTAATGGTAGTTGCCAAGGTAGCCAGCCCATCTTGTGGCGTTCCCCACTTTCTGTCAGATTTAATGAGTTTATCTCTTTCAACTTCCTCATTCTCTGCATTCCCTTCCATTCCCTTCTTCTACATTTCTCTCTACATCGCTGCTGGGTCAGCCAGAGCTGGCAGTTCAGGATACAATGGCGGAGGTGGTGGGTAGTTAGCCCGGGCATCTCTCGTTACCATGGTGAGGTTGAATGAGTGATAAGTGTGTGGAACAGGTGTATCAAGTTTCACCGGGCTCGGTGAGCCAGTCCAGAGTGCTTGCATGTGACGTGACATTGCGGAGAAGTGGATCAGATGTGTGTGTGTGTGTGTGTGTGTTTTGTTTGTATTCTGCCCTCAGAATATATCTTGTATAAATTTCAGTGTTTAAAGGCACTCTTATGGGAGTACTAAAATGGTCTTCCTGCCCCGCCCCCTTTAGCTGTGGACATTGTAATTTTTAAGATCAAAGGAATTGACGCTGGAAAAGGATGAAGATCTCATTTTAAAATCATCTTTCTTGTTGTTAGTTTTTGGGTTATCTTTTGTTAAATACAAGCACATGTGGAGTATTTCTATGAGAGATGGCAGATGACAAATGCAGCTGGCAGTACTCGTGTATATCTTCAGAAGTATGTCAATTTTAAAAGATTTTTAAAAATTTAGTATACTGAAGCCTACTGGGTCCAGACACTAGAGTTCACATCTTCTTGTTATTGTTTGAGCTCTGGCATATGTAGCACTGGATGAATTACATGAAGCTTTGATGAGCAAGTCTCCATCAGCCTCTGGTAGTCAAGGATATGTGAGAATATGCCAATACTCTATGAATGTCGTTACTCAAAAACTCCCTCCTACCCAGGAACTGGTAAAGGGTGGCGTTGATCAAACACATGCACAAACTCAAGTGCGCGCTGATACGTCCACACCTCCAACATAAGCATCACCGTAAGCTGTGATGTTTGTCTTTAATCCTCTAGTTGTGAAATTACCATGAGAGAAACAGTAGGAGTGACGCATAGGCTCACTGCTACGTGTGTTTATGCCGCGATAATGAGGGCCAATGGCATGTCATACATGGTAAACTAAATGTTTGTGTGCCTGGATTTCTGGAGGTTTCCTGGTAAAGGGTTTGCCCCTCCCTCCCCCCCACGTAGTGCCAGTGGTCATTTGTGGCATCTGTTGATTTCTTAATGAGGTGTGGATTATAAATTGGGTTAAGTCCAAGTGGGTGTGACTGTGGGGGGGTCCCTTAAATTGGAGTTGTCCAAGTGAGTGTGGGGATGGGGGTAGCGTTCTCATCCGTTCACAAGAGGTAAGGAGAAACTGGCAGGCAGAGAAGGAAGTAACTTCTGGGTTGGTAGAGGCATGTAGTAGAGTGTGGGGCAGAGCATTGGCGTTAGAGAAGATCCAGGGTGCACACGGGAGCTCACATCAGCAAACTTAACAGCATCAACCTCGTGCGTGTTTCTCTCAACTTACTTGAAAGATCACCAACACACAGTCACCACCAGTCATTCAATCCATGCTCCTCGCACTACTGTGGTATGATATATATCATTAAAGTTAGTTTCTGTCATCTTCCTCCACATAGTCTAGTCTTCATCTGTGAACTGGGTTCTTGGTAAAGCATTCTCAGGAATATCGTCACGGTTATTGTAGGCAGTATCTTTCATAAGGATTCATTGTATGTGAGTGTCTTATGAAATGCTAGACTTGTATTCAAAACTTTTCCTGGTCAGATTAACACTTGAACTACATTAAATCGGTTTTTGTTTGTGTGAGGATGTCTCATGACAGGAGGTGTGGCTCTGTGAGGATGTCTCATGACAGGGTGTGTGGCTCGTATGGAGTGGTCTCTGAGTTTAGTTGTGTTGACATGTCGTGTGCCAGGAGTGAGCTGTTGTTGTGTTGACATGTCGTGTGCCAGGAGTGAGCTGTTGTGTCTCTTGTTGTGTGTTTGTTTTTGTTGTTTTTGTTTAATGTTTGTGGAGTATATTTTAGTTTCTCTTCCTTTGAAGTAAGTGGATGTTAGTTTCAGCTCTATAGCGTTGCCATCTTGAAACTGGTTGCTAGCATAGGAGTTACTGGTAGTTACAGAAGAGGGCATGGCATAATGTCTATCTGCAGTTTATGTGGTCAACTTTGGGGCCTTGATGTGGCCGTATTCGTGGTCCTTTGTCCTGTTACTATGGCATCCTATAGATATTGTACAGTGTTCTTTATGTCATGCATTACGTACATGTGTTGGTACTGTACGGCAAGTACGAATGATGCTGTATGTGTGTATGTATGTATGTGTGTATGTATGCATGTATGTGTGTGTATGTGTGTATGTATGTATGTGTGTATGTATGTGTGTGTGTGTATGTGTGTGTGTATGTGTGTGTATGTGTGTGAGTAGGTGTGTATGTATGTGTGTATGTATGTGTATGTATGTATGTGTATGTATGTATGTATGTGTGTGAGAGAGTATGTGTGTACGTATGTATGTGTGTATGTATGTATGTATGTATGTATGTGTGTGTGAGAGTATGTGTGTATGTATGTGTGTGAGTATGTGTGTATGCATGTATGTGTGTACGTATGATGTGTGTATATGTGTGTGTATGTATGTGTGTATGTATGTATGTGTGTGAGTATGTGTGTGTATGAGTATGTATGTATGTGTGTGAATATGTGTGTATCCATGTGTGTATGTATGTATGTGTGTGAATATGTGTGTATGTATGTATGTGTATAAGGGCTAGGGCTAGGGCTGTATGTGTGTATGTATGTATGTATGTGTGTGAGAGTATGTGTGTATGTATGTATGTGTGTATGTATGTATGTGTATGTATGTGTGTGTGTACGTATGATGTGTGTATATGTGTGTGTGTATGTATGTATGTATGTGTGTATGTATGTGTGTATGTATGTGTGTGTGTATGTATGTGTGTGTGTGTGTATGTGTATGTAGAAAGGTAGAACAGTTGCGTGTGGAAGTATCGAGTATTGATAGAGCTTATATGAAACATAAAGAGAGACTAGCAGAAATGGTGAGTTGGTATGGTGAGTGGGTGTGGCGAGTGGGTGGGATGATGTTTATGGATCATTTAGTGGGTGTGGCATGGATTGATTCTGATCAGGGTTTCATAAAGGATTTTTTTCTGGGGGAGAGTTTAGGAAGGAGGGGGCATATGCAGCGAAATATTTGTTTGACCACACCCACTTTTGCTGAAACCACACCCTTTTAAATACAAATCGTCTCAGGTCTAGAGTTAGTGACATCAATCTTGGAAGACTAATGCGTATTGCAATTGAAGGACCTCAATTAACTGAAGTGAACCTTCACCAACTATTAGATATATACAAACAACAAAATCACAGAATACCATTATAAATCATAACCACAGAATACCATTAAGTAGTAAATATTATTAATTTATTTCATGAAATTCTGGGGGGGATCCCAGGGTGCCCCTACCTCTGTATGAAACCATGCTGATACAATATCCTGTTGGCTTCAATTGTCTGAATTAGCTTTGTTACAAGATTTGAAGAGAGATATTTAAATTACAGGACAGATTAGTGGGAGAAATGAAATTTTATTGACTTACTTCATTGTCAGGAGTAAGGTATCACGTGAAGAGTTATTTCATCGATGTAAAGTTGAAGTTTCTTATTAACCTGTTGCGGTCCCTGAAAACATTAAGTTGTAACTGATGACCTTTACCCAACATTCATTCCGGTGAACTTTAAAACAAACATGAAATCTATTCTCTGTCACTTTCTAAAGAGCAACAGAGTACTGTTGCTACAAGCATTCCTCTAGCATGACCAGGGATGTAAGTCTTCCGGTAGAAGAGGCTAAAACAACTGTTTCTTTAGCTGACGAGTGTGCAGCATACAGATCAGGAATAGAAGAGCAGTTTGTTTCATATGCTGCAGAGAATAGAGCCATTAGAAGGGAGTGCAGAGAAACTAGAGCTAGACTGTCCCAGCAGTGATCAGCAGAGATCCAGAGGCTTGAGGAGTTACAAACCCTAGCATTACCAACTGCCTAATTAACTGAATAATTTATTACATGTGTATGTATTCGAAATTCTAATTCTGTGAATTTTTTAAAAGATTTCTATTATAAAATACTGCTACTAGTGAAGCCAGATTAATTCCCCCAGGGGCTGTAATTCTAACGACTTTCACAAGCAATTATTTTTATATTACTGTTGTGTTGTTTTGTCTGAATGTTAGGAAAGAGAAGCACAGCAGAGGGAGGAGCTCCTTACCCATCGCTTTACCTCCACGGTACGCCAACGTACCAGCTAGGTTTGAGAGGGAGGGAGGGCAAAGGGTTTCATACCTTCAGCTTATCCTTGAAAATATTGTATCGCACTATTGAATAGTTGCTAGAAGAGTGGGTGTGGTTATTGGCTGTGATGACGTAATGTGAAAATATTGAACTGAAATTGAATTTCTCAAATCCTCCTTGCACACTTCAAAGGTTTGTTCTATAAATACTGCTGAGTGTGTCGCACACGGTGATGGTGGTGTGACTATCCCGCCCGGGCATTATTTGAATGATGTCATGGCATCTGTATATGTACACAGCAGCTGCATTTGTGAGTGTGTTTAATGCCAGAATGCAGACAATGTCACAGCTGCTTGTGTTGATGTTCAACTCAAAACACTCTTCCTTCCCGCATCTATTGCTGCATTCCTTGTAAGACTCCACAATTAAGTCCCCCTATACCCCCTCATCCCCGCCCCCTCATCCGCTTTCTCTTTTTTCGTTTTGATGGGCCATATTGAAAATAAGTTCAAGGTGCACATTTTTCTTGGTATTGTTTTTTCATGGTACTCTGGTTGTCATAGCAGCAAGTGTTAGGATGGTGAGAGAACTGCTGGTACATATGCACACACATCTGTCTGCACGCGTACACACATACACTCGTTGTTCGTAGTAGAGGTTGACAAGTCATGGGTCTGAATGGATTTCTGGCTCAGCCACAATAATAATAAATAATAATAATAATAATAATAATCACAATAACAACAACAACCATAATAATAATAATAATAATAATAATGATAATAATGATGTAGTGAAATGATGGCTAGCTATTCTTCAAAGATACTAATCAAACATAAACGTTAATAATTTTTCTCTTGTTGGTATGGGTTTAGTGTGTGTGTGAATGGATGAGTGGGATGCATTCTGTGGGTGTGGCATTCTGTGGGTGTGGCAATAGTGACCTGTTGCAAGGTATTTTTTATAGGAAAACTCGACTTGATGGAGTTAGTAGTCACAGTAAGTTATAGTAAGTTATAGTAAGTTAGATGTCTTCTCTCTTCCAACATTCAGATCAAAACCTTGTCACTGCGGAGTTTTTAATTAAATAATTGGAGCGATGGCTGGTTAGATTTAAACTGTACCTGCTTCTCTGTCCTGTGTCTGGCCTTGATTATACAGGGCCTGATACCTGTTGCCACATGGAGATGCAGCAAAGTAAACAGGGTTGACTTAAGGCAATATTTCCCCTTGTACCGTGGTACGTTCAAACTATCCAATCAGATTGCTCAATTTGAGGTGAATATATTCCATACCCACCTCCTGAGAGGTTAATAAGTGGACCATCTGATCAAAATTAGTTTGTATGTGTTTCCTGTAGCCTAGCGCCATGGTACAAGTCAGTTGCACCACTCCGCGTTCGGTTGGTACGTGATTTACAGTATCCTCAAGCCTTTGTCCCTCGGTTGTGTAAGTCCCATACCAACCTCCACGTCGTAGTGTAACCTACACACATCACCTGTGTACATGAGTCAGAGTGTGATATGGCGAAATATTTCATGAGCCAGAGGTGAGTGAAAATAAAGCCTGAGAGTGAAATATCTAGCCATATCACTCTGACTAGTGTAATAAGTGGTTTATTCCACAGTAGATATCTTCACAGGAGTAGTTTGTACTAGGACTGGTACTCACAGGTATAAAGTTGGCTGTAGGAGTTATTAAGTGCTTGATGGTGCTTTCAAGCACTTTGATAAATAAATCACTTGTACTTGGGCTTGTATTTGAGCCCATCTTCAAAGTGCTCAATAAGCACTTTCAATGAACTAGTGGTAACAGTGTAAATTACACAGATAGGTGGAGGCTGAATGATTTGACATTAGAAAGACTAGTGTTCATCAGATGCAACTAACAGTAGCTTTTTCATTAACTTCACTCGCCCTATTATAAGACACTTAAAGTATTTCAAATTAAAATTGTTGCTGTAGCTCATAATAAAGTGAGCAACATACTCTTGAAAGCACTTTAAAAGGACTTGACTGGGTGCTTAAGCATTTTGTAAACCAAGTGCTTTAAAAAGTGCTTGATGCTTAAATACTTTTTAAAGTGCTTGTACTAGCTTCAAGCACTTTAGGAAGTGCTTGAACCAGTCCCTGCCATGTTAATGGTATATCCAAGCATTGTGCGGCAGTGCGTTACTTCAATCACATGAGGAAAATTTAATTATGCAGGGAAACGGATACCTTATCTATTTAATGCACATCAAAGCTCCTGTGAATATGATTATGTCTTACATAAATGGCGTTAGGATAATCAGAAGTTCCACACACACGCACACACAAACACACACACAAAGAGTGATCATGTTACAGTGAATCTGTTTGATTTCTAATTTCAAGGTCAATATGTCCATCCAATAGGTCTGCCAGGTAAAACACACGAGAAGATTGTCTTTCAATGGACCAAATCAAATCTTTCAATATTTGGTGATACCTTTCAGCATCGGCTTTCCTCCAGCCCATTTCCTCAAGTACGGGTGCATTGATGAAGTGTGAATTGATATTTGTTCCAGGTGGGTGCACTTCGTTTCCGTTTGCACTCACCGTGGTGACAAGAATTTTCTAGAGGTATTACAGCTGAGAAAAGAAGTGCATGGTAGTAAACATTCTGATATTAGATTCCCTCCCAGTTGGCCACTTTGCCGAGAAATTTTTTCCAAATAAGGCGAAAACATTTAAAGTAGCTGCTACGCTATTTAGTGTATTTGAAGTGTCACACTTCATCCGTTGTCTGACGGACTACTCGTGCATGCCCGCCGGTTGCTATGGGAGGTCACTGGTCCAGGGAGAGCTTCTGCCTGACTTAGTTGCTGTTTGGTTGTCGTTGTGAGGCTTTAAGTAGCCATTTTTGTGAGCTGGTGACGTGATAGACCCGAGGACTGGAATGCAGTGATAATTGAAGAATTGAAGCCATTATGGCAGACTCATTCTAGCCCACCCTCCTCCTCCTCCCTCTCACACAGTGTGTTGGTGTTTGCTTCTAATGTAAGCATGTGTGTGTGTGTGCGTGTGCTTCTGTATATGCTAAATATTTCTTTATATATTTATTACTTTCAGCCTTTAATTATCGTTGGAATTGAAAGGGGTTGAGCGGACGTCATCTCTTTTTTCAAACCACCAGTGCTCCAGCCTCTCAGCTAGGACAGTCCACAATTCCCTCATTTATCTTTAAACAGTTGAGTTATTCTGGTTGGCTGCAAGGTCATCAACAATGTACAGTCGGGACACATTTTTAAGAGTGGACCAGTAGCACTTCACACTCCAGAGTAAAGTGGTTTTAATTAAGGGCCAGAACTCGATTATTGTCATTTAGTAGATCATTGTAGTTGCCTGGGTGATAAGAGCCAAGTAAATACTACATAATGCACAGTTTCATTTTGCTGAACAGAAGTATGTTGTAAAATCAAGTAGAGCAAGTCCAACCTACCGACTGGCTTATCCCTCCAATCTCCAAGTGCCCTGGAGCTATATTTCCATTGTAGGCTTCAGGTCATCTGTGAAGGGACATTCCATCAGTTTTCAATGTCTAATTCTTCGGACGCCGAGGCAGTTATGTCTTGTCTTTTGACGTTCAAACTACAAAGTTGAACTTGTAACCTTCTTGTCTCTTAATTATGGTTTGAGGTTTGTATCGAAGAGCTTCTTTTGGGAGACAACCGTGTGCTCCTTGCACCGCTCAGTCAACTTCTCTTTATGGTGGCTCAAATTAACTGCCTGTATACCTCTCTTGTGTGTGCGTAGATGTGGATTGTTTGTATCAAGCTTCCAAAATTCTTCGAGGTGATTATAGACAGTTGACTTGGCGGTTACTAGCGGTGACATAACAATTTTTAACAAATTGGAATGTTCCGTATTTCATTTCAAGTTAAAATATTTACATTGGCTTTCCGGGGCCACTTCAAGCTTGTTAGTGGTTTACTAATCTGTTTGTGTGTGTGTGTGCGTGTGCTTGTGTTAGCCTGCAGTCGCGTTACAGTTTAGGAAGAGGAAGTGTTGCCTGGCAACCGGTCTTGTGAACTAATATGGATGAGGCATGGAAGCTAGCGTTACTTCCTGTAAATTCTTAAGTCTGTGTGAGGAGATTTTTCCCCAATGCAGTAAGGGAGGTTGATAGAAAGGAAATGATAATTTCTAATAACACATTTTTTTTTGTTTTTGTTATTTTATACAAAAAAAAAGTGATATCGTATTAAAAATAGCTATAAGGGAGATAGTTGATGTGCTAATGTGATGACGTTGGGTCAACAAACCGTACTCGTGCAGCGTTATCTCGCACGTACAGCTAACTAAGAGGGTGTGTCATTCCTGAGAGGTGAGACCTACTAATGTGGCATATGCTATGTGGAATGTGTGTGTGTGTTTGTGCCATATTCATGGAGCGTCACGTCACAATTTCCCAGTGGTGCATCCAGGAAGTGTTCATTTAGTTTGATAATTCTTCACTGCTGTTTAGTATTCAAAATAGCCGATCATGCAGTACACACACACACACAACACACAACACACACACACACACACACACACACTGGAGTTGGATTGGTCAATTTTCCAAGTGTGTTGAGATTAGCATCAGGATGGATTTAACACGTGTGTTAATTCATTCATTCCACCAGGACGATTGCCACGCCAACTTCCAGCTTGATCTCATGTAACTTTCATTCCCCTGCTATTGCCTGAGGTCACATAGTAGCACATGTGGACTTGAATCAACAACAACAATAAACAATTATAATTATAATAATAATAATAATAATAACATAATAATTATAATAACAACAATAATAATAATGATAATAATAACAGCACTAACAATATCAAGTTGTTATAATAATGAGTTTTTAGATGTAATGGAACTCGTCTGGTTTGTATTTCTTTCTCTCTGTATTGGTTACCATGTACTGATGATATACCATGACGATCAATGAGGTCTCTACCCGGGAACTACCCGGCATTTTAATGTCCCCACAGTCCAGCGTGTGGGTCTACCTCAGAAGGTCTCCCAGTCGGTGGCTGCATGAGCTGGTATTGATTCTATTAGGAGGAAATGCCTGGAGCAATTAGGTTGAATTTATGCAAAAAAAATTGAATTCTCTCTCTCTCTCTCTTTTGAAACTCTTTGAAGGAAGTTCCTCGGTACGTAACCGGACTTCATTAGATTACTAGTGGAAGTTGTGGACAGACAGGACTCTGGATGACGTACAGAGATGCCAGTGGATTTTTTATTGGCTATTCGTGTGTGTGTGTGCATGTGTATGTGTGTGCATGTGTGTGTGCGTGCATGTACACGTGTGCGTGCATGCATGCGTGCGTGTGATGAAATATGCTGACTTAATGGCATTCCTGTGTATTGTATTGGATTGCGTGTCATTAGCTGGCTTTGATCAGTCCGTCCCTCCTCCATTGTTACTGTTCCTTCCGTCATCGTTGTCACCCCTCAGTTCTTGTTGATTTTCATCAAACTCTTTCTGCTCTAGAAACCGTTCAGGTTATCTTTGGGATTCCTTTTGAAGCCGTGATGTGACGTGTTGGGATGCTTCGTCATCATTGCCTCAGAGGCAGTCAACAGTCGTGGAATAGTCGTGCGGCAAGATGGGGGAGGCGGTTGCGTGTGTTAGCGTGGATATTGCATGGTTAGTCTTAATACAACACATCGCCGATGGTTGAACAACACGGCTACTGTTTCCGATACATGAAAAAGTCACAAGTCTTTTGATGAGGCCTACATCACAGAGAACCATCTGTGAAGTTTATTTTAGAGTATTGTAGTAGAAAGTGAAAAGACTGAGGGTTACCAGGTAATACTAAAATCATCTACATATTTTTTTTTTTTTTTTGTGTGTGTGTGTGTGTGTGTTTCAATTATATTCATGGGCTATAGCTGTATTCTCCCTTAGGGTAGATTTATCGCCACGGTGTTTTGAGTTCAGTTCTTATCTAGGAGTAAGTTATTTGTAGTTGGTCTCTTACTTCAAAGGTTCCACGTTTTCCCAATAGCAACACATTGTCGAGAGAGAGAGAGAGAGAGTCCTGAGGCGTCGATTACTCTACAATGTTTTTGTGTTTGTGCAATTAAACACTTTCCTTTTAGCTTATGCCATTCTGAAGTGATGGTTGTTGTGGATTGTAAAGGAAATGGATTCTGAGTTTGTTTTGTTTAGTGGACTTTCTTCCTAATAGGATAGTTGCTACTATTAGCGATGGCTGGTGCAGTGAAAGTGTGTCAGATGATAACGAGTCATTGCTTGATTGTATGCGTGCATTAGAACTGAGGATGAATTGAGAGGATCCCATTCCGTCACAATGCATTCCCCATTTTTCTGTAATATTAGTCTCATTGCTAATTCCAGGATTGAGAATGTTTCTATTCCGATACTAACATACTCTAAAAACTGGTAATGGAGAATACCTTAACTGGATTTCGTGCCAGACCCACCTGCTACACACATGTTGTAGCACGTGCCATGTACAAGCTATATAGCACGTGCTATGTACATGCTGTAGCACGTGCCATACAATTGTGACAATATTTATATTAAGGACTCAAAAGTACTTAATTCTCTTTGCCTTACCAAACCATACTCCAAACCCCTTCTTTACCAGTCAGTCATCTTTCCCTACGTGCTGGACTGGAGTTACCAGAGTGTGTTGGTCGTCCTTGCCTTGCATGTCAGCATTTGCTGCTCACACGCGACATTCAGGTCTGACGAGTTATGCAACCGTGACATTACTAGGAGTGTAAAGGTCGCATTTACCTCTTTAAGGTGATTGGCGAAACCTCGCGTATGCATGCCTGCAAAGGTCAGGTGACTGCTACCTCGTTATTCCATGTACTACGTATGTAGGGGCATAAGAGAAGAATGCCTATTATTATTGGCTTTCTTCTGTCATGTATCCTTCATATCATGGTTGAAATTTAATTAGTAAACTATTCTATATTGCCTCTTGCAAAAAAATAATAATATAGTGAAAGAAAGTTAATTAAATGTGTGGGCGGATGTGCCAGCAGTATTATTGTGGGCTTGTATCAGTGTTGTCCATCAACACTCAAAATTCACGCTCGTTTATATCACACTTGTTAATATCACACTTGTTAATATCACACTCTCCCGTGCGTATCCGTGTAAATTACACGGGATGTCTGGGAAAGGGGCACAATGACTGCTGCAAAATGAAGGCAGGTATTTAAATACATTTTATTCTTCACTGTCGTCTGTATCATAGTCATAGTCATCATCATCATGTCCTCTAAAACACTTTTTTTTTTAACTTTCAGTTGTGGTTAGAGTATTTGTGATGCTTGAAGGAAAAGAAGAAGGAACTTATTCCACACTAGATATCTTCACTAAAGTACATGTAGTTTTTTTTTTTTTTTTTTTTTTTCCCTCAAGGTGTAAAGTTGGCGAAAACTCACTAGGGGCTCCCCACTACCCCAGCTGATATACTAACTACGGTAATGAAGGTATCTAGTGTGGAATAAACCACTTATTACACTTGTCAGAGTGTTATGGCCAGATATTTCACTCTCAGGCCTTATTTTCACTCGCCTCTGGCTCGTGAAAATAAATGAACCTGCTCATGAATATCTGGCCATATCACACTCTGACTCATGTAATAAGTATTATATATAATATATATAATTTGAGAATTATTGCAGGCGTGGGCTAGGAGGGAAGGGAGGGGCCATTATGTGATGGGGTTTTAACCCTTACCTTTAAAGGAATGTCCAGAAACTGGTCCTTGTCATTCAACTAACTGTTAGTTCATTTATTTTTCATGAGAAACATTTGATGAAGTCATGAGGTTCAAATTTGCACCTTGTGTGCTGACTGAACTTATTAATGTGGGCTCTGTTGTCGTGACACATCACATGCAGCATGTGTTAGAAACAGGCTGATCACACGTTGTGTTAATTGACTTCAGATCTCTGGAATTATGTAAAGTTTTTTGCATGTTTATTTCATCTTCTCCTTATATAGCAATAAATAGCAGATTGCCTGGTGGTTGTGACATAGCTGGCTGATCACACTCCATCTAATAGGCTCTGTCTTCTGTGCACCCATCAGTGAGAGTCCAGTCAGTTCCAAAGAGAGCAAGGTCCAGGAAGGACCCAAGGAGTGTTTTACTAAGTGTCTAGATCTGACATTATTAATTAAAAAATTAATTAAATATTTTGAGAAGGTGAATATATATTGATTATAAATGAAGGCATTGAAAATGTGATGAATCATGCATGTGATCTGTTAACACTCATGTGATCTGCATGTGGAGACTACAGTATGATACTGTTCCTTCATACATGCATGTATACATCATGTGATCTGTAGTTAGCTATTGACTGACAGCCACTCTAAGCACTGCATGTACAATGCCCTCCCACCCTCCCCTCCCCTCCCCTCCCCCCCCTCTCCTCATCAACCACTTTCTCCCTTTCAATTCATTGTATTATTTTCTTTTTTGTCAATTGGCCTAATCAATTTTTTTTTCTGTTTAATAAAGAGATTTGTGGGCAACATTTGACACAGCTTTAGGACCTGAAGATTGCAGATCTGACTATTGGTATTTAATGCTGTCAGTTATCATTGAACAGAGCATTAGCACACAGTAGCTGATGGAGTTTTTGTAATGTAACAGAGGAACTTTAAACTGATTAGGTTCTTCAGAAAGGGACACTATTAACTTAGTGTCCCTCCAATTGCGCTTAGTGTCCCATTTTTAGAGTCGTTCAGGCCATAAGTAGCGCCCTCAATACTCTCGGGACACTATACACTAGAGCCTTCAGGACCCTAACAATGGTAGTTCCCTCCAATCAGCACCTTACTGTATTATATATTAATTTAACATTGTACTCATGTACCCCTATCCCTCCTCCCCCATCCCTCCTCCCCCATCCCTCCTCCCCCATCCCTCCTCCCCCATCCCTCCTCCCCCATCCCTCCTCCCTTCTCCCATAGTCTTGTTTTACCACCCCCCCTCCCCCCCAGTCTCTTCAATCTGTTAGTGAGCGCACATCCTGGCTAGTGGCACGCGTGTAGAAACTGAACTGGTCTTCAGCCTGTCAGCTGCAATGCCCGCCCACTCTATATCACAGCCAGTTTCATTATATGTGACCGTCTACATGAAAACCGGGCACAACGCGGCGTGCGTAAATATCGAGAAAAGATCGATCGATTTCTTAAAAATGTATTGTTTCAAGCCGACGGAAGGGAACGGTTAGGTCTATTATAGCGGGAACGACTTAAGCTACGATGATAAAACTTGGAGAGCTCAATATCTGGACGCCGACAACTCTGTAAGTGCAAAAAATTTTTTTTCGAAGGGTGCCGCATTGTGCCCGGTTTTCCTGTAGACGGTCACATATCGAGAGCCACCTTGTAGGTGATGTAGTATCATCAGTCAGTCAGTCAGTCAGTCAGCCAGCCAGCCAGCCAGCCAGCCAGTCAGCCAGCCAGTCCTAGTATGGACTGGGCTGTTACCATCTCACTCATGTGCCAAGAAACATCTCCAACCAAGATGGTGGCACACATTGAGGCAAACATACGCACACGTGTGCATACACAACTCCATACGTCTTCCAATAGAAACTTGTCCCAGTGTTGTCCCGCTTCATCTGTCTCTCCAATAAAGGCTCTAGAGTGACATGACCAGCAACCGAAGTTAAGAGTCGGTCTTAATTTTGTCGAGCCTGGTGGGAGGAGTTTGTCGAGCCTGGTGGGAGGGGTTTATCGAGAAAGATTGTTGTGCGCACATATAGCTAAATTAAATACTCAAATAATGTTTAGAGAATTTTTTTTAAGATCAGCTTTTTGAAAATAAATTTAGTGGGTAAACATCAAGTGAAACTATTTGAATTGGGAGGACGTCAGTTTAAATGTATTATTTCATTATGTTGTTAGTTTGTGTGCCCATCATATCTCTGAAGATCCTCTGAATGCATGCCAGTAATGCTGGCATGTAAACTATAGCCTGTCTGTGACATGTTCAACTTGGTGTCCATTTTCTAATCTTGTTTGTGATGGACATTTTGGCACTTCTTTTAGTTTGGCAGGCGAGAGGTGTCATGTAAGTAATGCCGCCATTTTTTCTCCTTCCATGGCTACGTACACATCATGTAATGTGGCATTTGTTGCCCAATTGTGTCTGTCTGTCCCGAGCTGTGTGTTGAGGGAGGGAGGGAGGGAAATGTGATGGTGTCCACTTGAAAACATTTGATAAAAATGGGTGGCAGCTACAGATATTCCCGGCTAATTGGTGGGGGAAATTTACTCCTAATTGAGTCTAGTTTGTTTTCTTCTGGCCAACGTCTTCAGACTATAATTTCTTGTCGCTATAGCTACAGGTCCATTAAATACGATTTTCTTGTAGTTGCAGTCAGGGCGGGGGGGGGGGGGGGGGGGGGGGGGGGTGGGTTTTTTTTTTTTTTGTTTTTTTGTCATGTGTGATCTTGGTTTTTTGTGTTTTGTTTTTTTGTGT
>WLWI01002821.1_pt1 | contig 14997 bp, 8 predicted proteins | sample 6701501 | NCBI WGS metagenome assembly WLWI01 (sample SAMN12718690, study PRJNA515312) | sponge metagenome | isolation source: marine sponge | host: Mycale hentscheli | place: New Zealand: South Island, Marlborough, Capsize Point | collected 2014-11-01
GTGGGGTACACATTTGGAACTCAAAGCTGCTGCAACACTATTCCAGATACCAATCTACTGCTGCACTCAAAATTCACAGCAACATGATACTCAATATAGTTGGAGCGTAATAAATCCTTTTCAGGCCAGTAAGTCTCCTTACATTATTGATGAGGTTGCTCAAGATTAAGCAGAAATCTCACATATCGAGGTATATCATCACAGTAGCCACTATGATGCTATCGTGTCAACTGATAATGGAAAAATGTGTTTTGAACCACCAAAACTCACCGGAAAAGATGATCCAAAGATCATTAGTGTTGAATGATTCGCACCATCCATTGCTTTCTGTTTCTTCACACTTATATAACTTCAATGGGATAGTGACATCACCAGCTATAAAAAAAAAAGTTTGACCTAATAAAAAAAAGAATGACTCGGTTTACACACATTGTCAATGTTAATGTCAATTGCTGCACTCATTTACATCAAAACTACAATCTATTGGAATATGTACCGAAGAGGGCTGTATTTATCCTGGAATAACCTGCTCAGTGATAAAAGAAATGATAGATCTGTTTTTGTTTTGCTGCTCACAAGCTTCTCAGTTCTAGTTATGTTGTCATTTTGAAAAGTTTACCTTGAAAATTTAAAGCTTGCTCTGAGTTGCTACAATCTTTACCCACACCCCCTTTGTTGCACTCAAAACAATCACTGTTCCTTTCAATTCAACTCATAAATCATGTTGTCGCAAGCTGATTAATACCTACCTCTGACATCTTCACTGTAGTGTAGAATTGTTAATTTATCAAGTTCAGTACACGCCTGCTCTTTCAGTCCAAAGTTCAGGGAATAGTGTAACAGTAAAAGAGGCGTGTTGAGGTCAAAGGTTAACTTGGCATCACGGTACATAACGGGATTCTTTCCCTTTTATTGTCCGCTTGCTCGGGGGAGGAATCCCTGTAATACTTTCGTGGGATATTTTGATCACCGCAAAGCCCAGTTATGTTATACATAATTGCATTCCTTTAGCACGAAACAATGTACAAGCTTCTACCAGACCCTCCTCGGTTTCAAGTGGGCGTTGAGGTACTGCTTATGCTGTGGTGTTTTACTGCAAGGCCTCTGTATATATAGCTAGGTAGCTCCTTTTGCATCCACATCTATTGATAATTCTGTTGTACTGGTTAAAATACAATCTGCTAAAAAAAAAATTCATAGCCAAAATTGAAAATTGTTCTCAGTTGTTGTTTTTTAATTATGTCTCATTTTTTAGCTATATGATGACAGAATCCAGTTCAGGGTCAGAGATTCCAGTAGCAACTCAGAGTGATTCAGCCAATTCAAGTTCAGTAACACCAGCATCTATTGCAATTTCAACAAAGCAGGATCCAAGTAAGTCAATGCTGCTACCAAATTTAAATTCAACCAATGCAATGTCGTTCCAAATATGATAGCCGTTTCTTTCAGAACTATAGCCCATATTTTACTATGACAACCATAAACACAGCTAATATACAGTCACGGACCTATCTGACACACATGTGATCTTGCTCACACTGACTACAGCTCGTGTCAAATAATGGGCCTAGCTTGTAGTAAACTAGGTGACTGGGATAGACTTCACTTTCCTCTCATCTGCCCAGTTAATCTTGCTATCAAATGTATCACTTTGTTGCAGTAATTTTTTTCTGGGTTTGATTGGAATAGTCTGCTGGAAAAATAGGCCAATGAGGGTTAGTCAATCTTAGCAGTAAATTGATGATATAGATTCACTTGGTTGAGGAATAAGAATAAATGTTGTTATAACACAGTTAATATTAACTACATGTATTACAAAACTAAACAAGAATTATATGTCATGACTGACTACTAGAACAAACATCACAATAATAGTTTCAGTTTCACATGATGATATCACAGCAACAACTGCATAACTGCATGATTAAGAAAAAAAACTCAACTTGTTTACAATTGTGTAATATTATACTAATACTAGAGCAGGGAGAAGTATATATCATGATCCTCACTCAGTTGAGTAAACATTTTTATTATTTTATCTAAATGCCACAATTTTACATTTGCCTACTCATCACATTCTCCTGGCCAAGTAAAGTTTACTTCATGAGATTGATTAGTATTAATAACTTACAAAATCTATATCATTAATTTACCGGCAAAAATGCTGTGCTGTAGTAACAAAAATCAACTTGTTTACAATTGTGTATGCGGACAGCTCCAATTTTCAATTGCGGCATTAAAAATCAATATATCATTGGACAGTATATCAAAACACCTCAAAGCGTGGGCCGTATCTTCTCCCGTGAGCAACTGAATGTTCAAAATGAGGTATCACCACGCTCAGCATAAAATTCTCTCTTGTTTAAGACTAAAATCTCAATTTTCAATTTTTTTTACATATGGTTGGTTTCTCAAAGCTGGTCACATTTTTTATTGAACAGGTAGACAAATAATCTTACCTACATCCTATCAAGTGGTCCTGTACCCTCTGCGACAACAGAACACTCCGACTATCCGGTTTCCACACTAGCAACCTAAGCTAATCGTAATACAAAGCTAGAAACGCAGCAATCTGAGAAGAAGCCGCTCATTGTTTACAAATTCTTAATGAAGACAGTCCGCGTGATAAATTGAGTCGTAGTGCGTGACTAAAAGCGTTTTGAGCGGGAAACCTGTGATTTTTTTCTATTCCCATAGACTTTTGTACTGAGTTTTGGAATAGCACTTTCTCTCCGGTTTTGGAGTATTCTGAGGAAACATTTTTAACCGCTTCGGCGCGAGCTTTCTAACGGTGCAAACCTCGGATGCATTGCTGCTTCTGTTAAAAAATTATTCAAGTTTTTTTTTTTGGCCAACTCAACTTGGACATACTATAACTAATATTGGCAATTAACTTCCAATTTTTTCTCTCCTTCTGTGTTATTTTGCTCATTCGTGCTGTTGTAATGGTCAATATAATAGCTGCCTAATGTGTGACATAGTATTTCATGTTTCCTAATAACCTTGCTAACATAATTTATTAGCGAGCGAGCGAAGCGAGCAAGACACTCTCAGGGGTAACACAATTGAAAATTGGGTATGTTTGTTTGTTTATATGTATGTGTGGACGTACGTATGTCATTTTGTACTTTGACCCTCGCGTTTTTGTGTTTGCTTCGTGGTCTACCCCTTCCCATACCTCCACTAAACTGAATCTTTTGGTTTAGCGATCCCGTATCATTCAAGGAAATTAATTGTTTACCCCTTCACATCAGGTTGTTTATGAATGACACAAGACGCACTTAGGTCTTAAAAACTCATTGTTAGATTCAACACTGTGCAGCAATTCTTTAGAACTTCTTGCTTTTTCGAGTCGCAAAATGTTATGACCAATGGTTACTATGCAGGGGCGGATTTAGGTGGGCTCGACAGGTGTCCTACGAGCCCCCCTTTTCAGAATGAGCCCTCATTTTTAGCTACTCTATTTCTTACCTGTAACTGGAAAATAAATTATAATAGCATTCACTTTTTGTTCATCGTTGTTTTTCCTTGTAGCTACTCCAACAATAATTGCGATCTTCTTTTGAACGCACCTCTACTTATTGATATGCTGAGTCAGAATTTTTATCACTTGTGTCCTTATACAATGTGGTAGACCAAGTTCGTAGTATACCAAGTTCGTAGTATACCAAAGCAAAACAAATCCAGCGTTTATTAATTCTGGACAGAATTTAGTAGTTGTTGCTTATTCAGTTATTTTTTCTTCACGGTTAAATTTGACAATTATATAAATCTACTTTCATCACTAACTAAAATCTCTTTGTACTTTCATTTTATCACGTGAATTGGTTTCTTTTCTTTTTTTTCAAGTGTACCTATTCACTAAAGGTTGGCAAATTGTGCTGGCATGATTTTGAGTGTGATAAGTGATTTCATAAATACTAGCATATGCTAGCATGATTAGTGTAATGATGAGCATAATGAAGTAGCTATTTTTTGGGAAAAAATATAATTAGTTTTTATTGTACTGTAACAATAGCAATTTAATGTAGTCTTTGAGAGACCATCTTTGGGACTTTTTAAATGAATCTATGAGCTTACTAACTACCCTCTGTGTTGGTAGCTAATTCTATTTGAAAATTCCAATATCACTTTCTGTATAAGCAATAAAATACTTTCAGTTCCAGCACTGTTTCCCATTAGGATGCAGATCAACAACTCACATTACAAACAATGGCCATACCAGGATTCAGATTACTCATGTGTACAAGGATTTTCTTATAGTTGTGAATGTAGTTGAGGTGACCTTTAAACCTTGTCCACGAGCATGTTTCCAGTAGATTAATTACTATAATTATTAGCATTGCTAGCATAGCATACAAAAAAGGTGCGTAATTCGCCAACTCCTACTATTCTTTCTTTATTCTAGACATAAATACCTTTGTAAATTGGTATTGCTCTTAGTTTTAATTTTTTCCTTCCTGATTTTTTAGCAGTTCATTCATTTCTGGATGGTCACATTATAATGCTAATTATTGTGTGAATGAATATTAGAATATATAACTAGTCTTATAGGAAATACAATATAGCCAACATTTTTCCATAAGTAGTTATAGCTATTTCACCCCTTGAAAAGAGCCCCCTCTTAACCAATCCTAAATCCGCCCCTGCTATGGTATTGAACCCTTTACCAGACGTTATTTTAAAAAAACTCGGCCTTTTTAGTAGCTATGAGTGTTTGTTGTCAAAAGTTACTGCTAATTCAGATAGTCAGAGACTACAGAAAATACCAGTACTCTGGGAATTGAGGTAAGAAAGAAGTTCCGTATTTGTTAGATATTATAATGGTCACAACGCTACGTACTTACACTTTTAGAAAGAGACTGATAAATTCTTTTGAAGTGTTTTGTTTGCGCATAGGCTCGCTTGCCCTTTGTGCTCAAGCACATCACTAGAAATAATAACAATTAGGCGAGTAAAGCGAGACTCTCACTAACGGGTCTCAATTCGAGATTTTGGTATATGGCCAAGTTCAAAGAGGTCAATGCGTGCGGGGGCTACGTAAAAACGTAAACATTAGCGCGGGTGGGTGCAGGAAAGTCGGGAGAAAAGACTTTAAAATAATGTTAGGAGAAGAAAAAATGGCAAGGAGCTACGGAGACAGAATGGGAGAGATGTACACGCAGTTAGGTCTTCCAAAGTTAGCCGAGTTCAATTATTAGTTTAGCGGTGGTGGCAAGTTTATTTGTCAACGCGCTGTTCGTCATAGCTATACACCTTTCGTAACAGATTTGTTCTTACTTGAAAATTCAAAGTCCAATAGTGAAGTCACTAAGAGAATAAAACGTAATGCTATATATACTAGAGCTTTGGTACAATAGAGCATTTTGAACGGAAAGTACTTTGGAAAGGCGACTAGTTTAAACCAAAACTGTTAGTTTATCAATTGTTAGTTTATAGATCTTTACCCGTATCATTCTTGGAAATTTGGTTGCTTACCCCTTGAAAAAATGTTATCCAATAGCTTAAAATGCTTTCTATTTGCTGAGAATTCAGCTCGAAAGGCAAATTGAGTGAATGAGTTACTTCAATTATTGTCTTTCTTAAAATTAGAGTGGAACTCTCCATTTTTTCCAGGCCACTTTTCAGCTCAGAGCTTGTAATAAGTGCAGCAGTGAGACTGGCTAAAATTATTTGTACGCAAATTTTATAGCCGCCTACACACAATTAAACTTTATGTAAAAAGTACACATTTTATACATTTCCCCGGAATCCTGGGAAATGATATCAAACGGGTGCATTAGAGTAACCAAACCCTGCCAAGCGGAGCAATTAGGTAAAAGATATGGCTGGCGGTACTAGCTGATTCTATAGATATAAAAAAAATAAAAATAATCTGTCATAATGTTAAAATGACAGTGCCAATAGCTACATGGATAAAACATGATAGGAGATGCTTTGCCAGCAACACAAGTAACTGACACATGGATAAAGTCCAGTGTGTTTGCATAGCTAGCTACTGGGGAGGAGAACGAGTACACTGCAGTGTTCTAGGTAAGCAGAAGGGTTTAGAATAAGAGTAAATGTAAGGGAGTAAAAGTTTGTCCTGTATGGCTATAAGCTCTACCTTACTTCCTATTTGAGTGGGAAATATCAGCCTGGCAGCACACATCAAGGCCGAGAATACCTTCAGTCCCAGCGTTCACAAGGTCGCTGCCCATTCCCAAAAATGGTGAGAGCTCTTATCTTTCAGTTAATGTCAAGCTGCATGCCGGGTGCGGGAGTATCTATAGTAACCAGCGGGAATTATTCCACAGGACTTCGTATGCGGACTCACGGTAAAAATGAGTCACTTTTTGCTTTTGTGCCTTAAAAGTCCGTCCAATTGAACTAAAATTTGGTAGATAGATAGATCCAAGGCATTAATTTAAGAAAATGAAAAACGAATTGAAAAAAAGGACTTTTTGACTTTCAGGACCCGCATGCAATTTTGAATTAATTTTACAAGTTTGGTCAGTTTTCTCATAGCGGGTCACAAATGCCGTATAGCCCATATATTTCAGAAAGGTATAGCTATCATTAAGCTAGCAACTTGTAATACAGCCTTTTTGCCATTAAATTGTGTGCTTGTCAAAGCCGTGTCTATGCCAATTCCTTTTTTTTTTCACTACTAGATGCCGTTTATTGTAAGGATTAGGACTCCACCTTCAACTCGTATCACAAATATATTTTGTATATGTGTACTACTTAAATTCTATCATCTCATCAAGTTACATATATATTATTATAAATAACTGAAACAATTGATAATTTTATTCAACAAGAAAGTATAATAACTTTAGCTACAAGTCAACAGTGCTGTACTGCTGAATCCTGTGAATATCAGAATATTTCTTGGGACACAGTAGGTAAAATCGACTGCTTTTAATTTTGTCTCTTTAGAAGAATGCCTCACCAGTTTGCGTTTTCCATCTGCTGTACATTATCTGCGCATAAGAAACATAAATATAGTAGAAAACAGACAAGATGAGCTGTACAGCGCCCGAAAAACTCCATAAATTTCACTAAATTTCATTCTTACAATAGTTACAGAATTAATGCGCACCTGCATTACCGCCCCTTTTTCACGTGCTACGTTAACGTTTGCACGCTTAATTGACTCGGATTCACATGACTAAATTGCTTCCAGTTAAGTACTAAATGCATTCCACATTTACCGCGCTTGCGGGCGTGCCAACACACCTAGGACATAAAATAGTGTGTAAATTCTGGTTGAAAGCTTTAACCCAACACTTCACTCTATGTTTTCCTTCCTTCTTCATCCTGAAGCTATATTTTGTTCTCTAAGTAAATATCTACTCACTTAGAGATTTGTCTTTCACATACATACGTTTTTATCTGTTTCACAATTTAAGACTGTCTGGAAGTAACAGAACTCTCCAAGTAAAATTCTCTATTTATGAGATGTCACTCTTCGAGACTCAATGGGCTTCAGAGCACATTTAAATATCTATTATACTGCATACTGCAAAAAATTATTAGTTCATGTGGTTACAACATGACAAAAGGGGGCAGTACTCACAAAAGCTGGTACATACACAGAGCTGATAGCTTTATTTTCTCAAAAATCAGCCCGAAATTTAGCACAACTAAAATGGTCATAATTGATCTGAGTAATCTATCTCCAAAATCAGAGAATGACAGACAAACAGAACGACTACTATAACCCTCTCGTACATGCGGACTAAGGTTAATTAAACAAGTTGAAATTGGTTACAATGATGTAACAGAGCAAAACATGATGTTAATATTACTCAGAGAACAACAACAACAACAACTGAAACTAACCAGTAATGCGTGTTTGAGGGAAAAAAAAAATATATATAGGAGCAAAATAATATGAGGGGAGGAGTCCATTGTGACTAGTGAAAAAATAGTGAGCATATGAAATGAGAGTGACAAGGAAAAGATAGTGGTGCGAGAGACAATGTAAAATTCGTAAGTGTAAAGAGTTAAGGTCATGTTCAGGAAAGCAGCAGGTCAAATACCTCTTGAGCTCAGAGAAATGTATGCAGTATGCTGGTGTGTGGCTTTCTCATTTTAATCAACTGTACAGAACTCTATTGCTAGAGTAATTCATCTGTATATTTAAAAACCAGATGTACTCATGTTTACAGCCATACATTTAAAATCGAGTCCTAATTTGCGGAATAGTTATTTAAGTCTTATGTTTTTGTAAATATTGTGGATGTTGCCATGTCTGTTTCTGAATGTTGCGCTTCTTAAACCAGCTATTGCACACAGTTACTTCGTTAGTTGCTAAGAAGGAGAGTAGCTCCCTACCAGCATCATTTAAGTCCCCATACCCATGTGGGCCCCTCTCATACCACCACTCATCCATCACCCACGTTTCTGGAACCAACACGTGCATAGTCTCCCAGCATCACATCACAAAACACTCATTCGAAGGAATTGCTGACAGTGCATCTTGAAGGGTAGCATAGAATGTGTTTTTGTCCTCCCTGCTGGCAGCAAAAGTAGGAGCATAGTAGGAAAGGATATGCAGTTGATCATTAGTTCCACTACCAACCTGCAAGGTAGCAGAGACAAGTCTAGAGCTCCAAGCCTTCCAAATGCTGCCAGATTCCTTCCATGCTCTCACTGCCTCATCTGACAATACAATGGCCACACCCTCACCTCTCCTTTTGACCTCATCTGTTCTAGGCATATCTCTACCAGCTGACAGTACCACACTATCCCTAACTCGACTCGCATCCAAACCACCTGGTCTCATGCAGCGCACCAACCATTCTTATTCCAAAAGAATAGCATATTATTCTATAAATTTTCTTATTATTCTCTTATTACTTCAATTAGGAATAAGTGAAATAGTAATGACTGCAGTCTATATAGCTACAGTTGGTACGATATGAAATGGATGAGTAATAGAATCAGTCTCTCTTACTGCTATACTGAATTTCTCAATATAGAGAGTTCACTATATTGCTAGCTACTCTCAGTGATAATTTTGTGAATATCCCAGTAAAAATGTTCATAGAATGGAGAAAACATGCTCTGCTACAGCTGAATAAAGTTCGAGAAACCATTTAGCATAATTCTCCAGAGACTTGCTGACTCTGAGCCTGAGCTGTCATCTCTTCCAGTATTTCAAACATTTTTTTTCATTTTTGGAAGTAAAATAATAAGGTGGCCAACACAAACCCAGCTTCTTTAATCAAGTAATGAAGATCTACCTTATAACCACATTTCTAAATGTATATGTCCTTATTGTATAAGAAAAAGAGGGGAAAAAAGTTCTATTGATTTTCTTTATAAGTAAGGATTATGTGAACTGATTATTTTCATTTTCCCTTTATTATTCTCCTAAATATCTTATTATTCTAGAATTATTCCACTATGATATTTCATGTCTTTTATTCCAGAAAAAATGCTAGCATTATTCGGCAGGGCCAACAGCCTAGTTAGGCTACATAAAACAATTGTAACATTATTTATTTTAGCTTACTTCCAAAACAGTATATTATAGCAGTTCACCATTAGAGTTATTAGCAAACAAACAAAAAAAATATTCTTACCTTAATATCCTGAGTAATGGTAACTTTTCTGTAGTATCAAATTTAAGCCATGCTGATTACCAATCAGTAACTCTTGAACAAGCTCTCAGCAACAAAAAATGTCCAACAAGCAAACAAATACAAAATTACTTCCTTAACTCATTTTCTTCAGTAGTAGTAACTTCTGTAATATTAAATTTAAGCCATTCTGACTATCTTAATTACCAGTAACTCTTGAAACAAGCTCCCAGCTACAATAAAAAAAAGTCAAGAGTTATTTTTGTAATTTTAACTAACAATTATGGAATTACTTACTTATCTCAGCGGAGTGGTGGCTTTTATAGTGTTAACATCAAGCCTTCTGACTACCTCAATTACCAGTAACTGGAAAACAAGCTCTACCAAAAAATAATAGCCAGAGTTATTTTTGTGATTTTAGCTAACAAAATATGAAACTACGTACTTACCTCAGCAATATTTAGCCATTTTTGCTACCAGTGGCACCTGACAACCAACAAGCGGCTTTTAGCAGCCCCGAAAAAATGACCGAGTTTTGAAATTACGTCTGGTAAAGGGTTTCAATGTCATAGTAACCAGCCACAATAAATTTTTGGGACTGGAAATACAAGCTTTTCGCAGGAATTATCTCACAATTTAGAGCCTAAGTTTCAAGTAAGACTTGCTTAATGCTGTTGTATCAAAAGAAAGTGGGGTCAAGCCTAAAAAGCCGTGTTTTTAAGAGAATAAAGTCCCCGCCCGTGCGTTTAATGGTCATACGTACCAAATATACATATATATAACGTATACCCGATTTTCAATTGTTCACCCCTAATAGTATCTCGCTCGCTCGATAACAAGGTCCTAACATTCCAGGTACACATGTACCACATTGAATCATCACACACTGAGCCTACTCTATGTGCACAAAAAGATGACTCACCCCAAGAAGTGTGCAATTCCTCTGCAGGGGAACAGCCTTGGCATGCACTGAGTGATGCCATCAAGCAGCACCCTGAACTCAAATACACAGTAATCCAAACTCCTGTCAGCTTTAGCCAATTATCACTGAGTGAATAGCTGCCCGGGGTCACCACGTGGAGGCGCTGACAAAATAGTTCTTACAAGAACTGACCCCATGCATACATACATACATACCTTCATACATACATACATACATACATACATACATACATACATACATACATACGTATGTACGTACGTACATATATATGTGCGTGCAGGTGTGCATGCATGCATATATACATACACACATGCATACATATACATACATACATACATACATACATGCATGCATACATTCATGCATATATACATACATACATAGGTGCATACGCAGATACTTATTGGTGAGCGAGCGTAGCGAGCAAGACACTTACAGGGGTAACACAATTATTGAAAATCGGGGATGTTTGTTTGTTTATATATATGTTTGGACGTACGTAAGACATTTTGGTACTTTGACCCTTCGTATTTTTGTGTTCGCTCCGTATTCGACCCCGTCCTAAACTTCACTAAGCAGAATCCTCCGGTTTAGCGACCATTACCCGTATCACCTTAGAAATTGAATTGTTTACCGCTTTGAATTGTTTTGCGGGCGCAGTTAAAACTAAAAAACTTGTGGAAGCTCCATTTCTATTCGAATTAGTGGCGGTGGTAAGTTAATACGCTATTTGTCACAGTTATAAGCCCTACTCAACAGCATTTACTTGAAAATTCATTGTCCACTAGACGAACCACTAAGGTATGTCTTGCGTAGGTATGTTCAGTTGTGTGAAAGTATTGTCCGTTACAACTACCATTAAGAATATCACAAAGAAAACTTTAAATAACGTGATTTGATTTTGATGCTACTTTTTCAATTCAAACAGTTGCTGGAGCGGTTACTATGGCATTGAAACCCCTTTACCACATATGTAATATAAAAACTCGACTTTATTTTAGTAGCTTGAATGTTAGTTGTTAAAATCAATCATTTAACAGTAGTGTAGTTTAAGGCTCGCTCGCCATTTGTGCTCAAGCACACCACTAGTATACGTACTTACATACTTACATACATGCATACATGCATACATGGGTTCATACATACATGCATACATGGGTACATACATATATGTGTGCATATTATATACATGCATAAGGTAGTTTTATCCAAGGTTTTTCTCTCTTGCTCTTTTTTTTCCCTTGCAGCCATCCCGACCCTTTTTTTCTTATTGTCTCATGGCTTTCCTTTTCATCCTCTGTCTACCTCTCCTGCTCCTCAGTATCTCTGTCCTTTCTGTGTATTTTCTTTTACTTCTTTGAAATAGTGACATCAGTCATCTTTTTCTCACTTGCTTCTATTTTTATTGAGCCTTGCATTCTCATGCTTCTTTTCCTCTCTTATACCCATTATGGTTAGCTACTGCCTCTCTTATACTCATTATGTTTAGATTTGTAGATGAAGACTCTCAAATCAGTTCAGTGAAACAGTGTTCAGTTTTGATTGGATACAAAATAGGTTAATAAGGCACTTCAAGATGCTCCAAGCTGTTAGGCCCTAATGGCTAAATGGTTTGAGTGCGCAATTGGCCGGCTGCAGGTTCAAATCACCATAAATTCATTTATTCTCCCCTATTATCTTCTACTTTCTAGTTTTCCCATTCAGGTAATGTCGATACATTTCACTAATTCTGATCAGCTCATGAATTATTCATGAATGCACACAGTCGTTGGTCGTTAATCACCACTGTCGTCATCCTTACTGATATACAAGTGCTATTATATAGATAGCCGAATTCGAAATATACTTTGTCAACAATTAATGAAAAAATTAATAGTTAGGTTAGTTATTAGATGTATTCTCTCTCTTTCACAGGCTTTTTTAAACAATAAAGAATTAAAAATATTTGGTCGCCACCGGGAATCGAACCCAGGACAGTTTGGGTTTGATTCCCGGTGGCGACCAAATATTTTTAATTCTGTATTGTTTAAAAAAGCCTGTGAAAGAGAGAGAATATACCTAATAAGTAAAAGAAGGCTGAGAAAGAAATTGTGAAATTAGGTTAGTTGTACACATTGAATTAAATTCTACTTCTAGTAGGGCTTTATGTAATTCATAATAAAAATTTGTGTCTTTATGGAATGCGCACATAATTAGGTATTTTACTGAAATTATACTCTGACCTATGCAAGGGCTCCAGTCTGTGCGATTGTCTAAAAATAAATGTAACTAATTAAATGACCATTGAATGTATAGAGTACTTAAGCCAGTATACCCATTCAATCCTCCACAGCTATGACTAGCAGATGGTTTTGACATAGTCAAGACTAGAGTTACTGTAACTGGGTCTACATGGGAAAGAAATAAAGTGCTTAGAAGTTTAAAGGAATAAGACCACCTCTGTTTATGATTGTTTCTATCTCCCTGCTAGCATATGCGGGATGCCATTTGTTTGGGTATCCAAATCATTCACAATGATCAATCTTTTCCACTAAAGAGCAGTGTTGCTGAAACAATGAATCACCAAAGGTGCGAACCCTCAGCGCTATTAAACACTACCTAGCTATTACAATATAATCTCCTTCCAAAAGAACAAGCAATCTGTTAGCTATTTTAAATGAAGTATCAAAATAGCTCGACCAATGAAAATGGTACATGGAAATGCTGCCTTCATAAGAGAAGAAGCTAAACTAGCCAGAAACACTCACCTGTATACATTTTCAACGCGAAACTTCACTTCTTTCAACTTTGTTAACTTCCCCGGAGTAACGCTTAGGAGCCTGAGCATAAAGCTAAGTACACCGCTGGCTGCAGAAATTATTTGCTCACATGATTATGATGTGACGCTAGGGGACGTTGCCCATAAAAGCTGGTACCTACACGGAGTTGAAAGCTTCGCTTTTTCTCAACGAATAGCCTAAAATTAAAAAAAGTAGCACAATAAAAGGTCTTAAATATTCATCCTGAGTAAGTTCATACCTAAATCAGTTGTTAATTGTCAGTAATCTCCAAAATCAGAGTGTGACAGACAGACAGACAGACAGACAGACAAACAGACAGGACGACTACTATAACCCTCTCGCGCATGCGCGCTGAGGGTTAAAAATGTAAGTTGTTCAGATCATTTTGCACTTTTAGCAAATAATTATTTTTAGCATTAGCTATTGGCTCATCATCAGTTTTAGGGAACTCAATTACTTTAAGTGCCTCTTCAGTGAATATCAAATATTTCATGGACTCACCTAAGTAAAATACACTCTACGAGATCACCACACCCTCATTCATGAAAAGAGGAAGAAGCATTGAAAAGATATTACTAAACCTTGATTTAGATTTATAGCTATGCCCAATATTCAGTTCTCTCCCATTTATTCTTAGAAATTTAGGAAGATAAGAACACTGCTTGGTTGCCATTACAAAATATGGAAGCAAATTACATCTTTGTTCAACCATTACATACTGTAGCTTTCACTCAAACTACAAATGACGTTATTGCTAGGTCAAAATCTGGGGTGGGGGACGGGAGCAGATCCCCCATTCATTACAGTGGCACTAAAACAAAGCAATGATAATAAGTGTATTAGTATTAGTGATGAATTCAATCTTTGCCTTCACTGTGGCCCTCGTTTATTTCTTGTTTTCATCATCAATATTGAAAACAAGGGTAAATACTATTGTCTTGATCTATAGGTCAACAAAATATAGGTCTTAATGACTATTTCTTTAAACTAAGTTGCTTAAAAATATTCTAAATATCACCCCCATGATCTATGCAGTCCATGTGATATAAGTGGTAAGACTTGTGATTATTATTGAATAAGTCTATAGCTGCTATCATTTCTTTACTGGTTTTTTTTTTTTAAGTTGTGGCGAGAGTTTGCCGGGTATTGAATAACACTTGACATTAAAATATAAAAAAAACTTTACTGGTTTCTGGTAATAGTCTGTTGCTATGAGTCAGGTACTTGAAGCAGGCAGAGTGACTGAATCCTTGAAGAATGAGATAAGTGCAGGAGAATTGGGAAATTGAGGAAAGTAAGATTATATTAGCCCTTTTTGTTATATTTATGGTTTGTTTCATTTTTAAACATAAGTAGGTTTTGAATTAAGGCTTACTCACTGCACATGCATACCACTAGTTGATTTATGTTGATTGCCCAACTGGTGTGTTATTGTAATTATTTAATTCTACAGAATCTTCTAGGGAATCTAGCCATCATGAAGAATCTCACGAAGGGTCTCATATAGAACTTAATCATTCGGAAGAATCTCGCAGAGAACCCAGTTCTGCTCGCAGACAACCCAATGTTTCTGATGAATCTCGCAGAGAAGCCAGTGCTTCCGAAGAATCTCGTAGAGAATCCAGTGTTTCTGAAGAATCTCGCAGAGAAGCCAGTGCTTCCGAAGAATCTCGTAGAGAATCCAGTGTTTCTGAAGAATCTC
>WLWI01002823.1_pt1 | contig 14989 bp, 5 predicted proteins | sample 6701501 | NCBI WGS metagenome assembly WLWI01 (sample SAMN12718690, study PRJNA515312) | sponge metagenome | isolation source: marine sponge | host: Mycale hentscheli | place: New Zealand: South Island, Marlborough, Capsize Point | collected 2014-11-01
ACTGAACTGAGCAACGAAGTTATATGAAAATCATAACTGAACTGAGCAATGAAGTTATATGAAAATCATAACTGAACTGAGCAACGAAGTTATATGAAAATCATAACTGAACTGAGCAACGAAGTTATATGAAAATCATAACTGAACTGAGCAATGAAGTTATATGAAAATCATAACTGAACTGAGCAACGAAGTTATATGAAAATCATAACTGAACTGAGCAACGAAGTTACATGAAAATCATAACTGAACTGAGCAACGAAGTTGTCAACCATTTGGTAATGACTTGTTGTGTATTGAAATGAAAAACATGCTATCTTTGTGGCAAACCTAAGCACATGAATGTTTGTTTTATTTGTCCACTACCAATGCATAGCCAACTATTAGAGCCACTGGAAAACCGCAATTCTTTTCTAGGGCCGTTAATTGACAAGTTTTGACCACATTGACTTTTTAGCTCAGATGCAAGAATCTTTGAAAGATTACTTCAGTTATTGTTAAATGGCAAGTGCACTTTGAAGTCATTGTTAACTTTAAGGGGATAGGAGAAGGGGTGGCAGGAGTGGCGACTGCTTCCCTCCTCCACTTTTAACAATGTAGCCAGTGGCTTAGAAAAAAAATTCTTACTGTTAACTTCAATTTAAAAAGGGTTTTAAAAATCATTTTTAGAATTCTGCACAAAATTTGGACAATAGGAGCAGCTAACCCATGTTTAATTTTTTAATTGTGGTGGCCTCAGCCCCTCCACTTTTTACTTCCTTATAATAATTACAAGCTACAGGTCCAAAAGAGAAAAATTAATTCTTAACATTATGTTTTCTGACATACAGTTGACAAGTGACAAAACTAAAAACCTTGTCAACACTCTAGTATGAGTTATACTATGGATGCCTCTAGTTAATTCAGTCCCTGTCCCACCCCCACCCCTCCTCTTATCAACTTGCTCCTACCCATCTAGTGTGGTGCTAGACACTAAGTTTGGGTTTTCAATAAACTAGAGGTGAGAAACTATAAGGGAGGCTCTTATGGTGTATCATTTAACTTCTATTGAGGTGTAGCTCTGAGTTCCCTCTTCTTTACATTATCATAAGGATAAAATATCACATACCTTGGCTAGCTAGCTCACCATTTGTGCTGAAGTGGATCAGTAGTATGATTTAACCAGCTATCATTTTACAACCATATGATGCTATGGCAATTAAAATTTGTATGAGTAATAGCACGGGTAACCGTGCTATTCGGGATTAATAGCACGAGTAACACGGTTGAAATAGCACGAGGCAAAGCTGAGTGTTATTTCAATTGCTTTACGAGTGCTATTGATCCCTAATAGCACAGGTTACCCGTGCTATCACTCGCTAATAGTAGGCCAGCTTTTTAAAAAGTCTTTTGCTATTGTAGCTACACTGTATCGTTCAGTTACTATCTCCTTATTTCAGGATAAGCTTCCGCTGGAACTTTCTTTTCATCGTACGACTCCTCCTAATCTGTTGTAAAACATTCCGTATAATATGGGTAGAGGTTTTGTGGTAAAGAAGGACATTGTCCCCAACTAGAAACTACTGGAACTGTATGTTTCCAAGGTTAACGCTCTACATGTGCGCACTTACCCGTGCTATTTCACTTAGCTACCGAGGTATTTCACTTAGTTTCCACTTAGTTACCGAGGTATTTCAATTAGTTACGCACTATTTCACTTTCCCCGTGCGATTTCAATTGAACAGCGATTTTCCTCATACATTTTTGAATGGGCAACTTACGCGCTGTACTATTAATTCCCCTCGCTCATGCTACACTATTTTGATCCCTAATTATGACCACATCCTCTGGACGTGTAAATATTGGCGGGGGTGTGACGGGCGACTGACCTTTGCCCCCGCACGTGATGCCGCTGGCAGCCTGTCAGCCGGACACCGGCGGCCTTGCCAGGCTCCAGCGGATGTCCGGCATCCGAGCCGGACCTCACTTTGTGCTACCGGGGGCTCCACCCAGCCGGGGGCCATGCCCCCCAAACCCGCCACACCTGATCACGCCCTGGGACGGAGAAACGCATCCACCCTATTAACTTGCGGTGGGTGGGAGGGAAACACGCTTGAAGTTCAGAAGCACTCGCACTTGCGGTCTCTACCTTGTTTGTTCTAGAGTGCTTCTGACTCAATAACTGACCATTCACTTCCGGTCCCCCAGCTTATATAATCGCGTTGACCGCATGCTTATCTGGCCCCCCCCCGCATTCCGGAGCGGGGGTACCATACTGTACCCGTTCCGCTGTCGCTGCCGGGGAATTAACCTGGCTTGACCTACGGTCAACCCCGTCTTTAAACAAAAATTACGACATGACTAGGGGTCACAAAGGGCAAGTATAATGAAATGACAGAATACCACATGACTAGGGGTCACAAAGGGCAAGTATAATGAAATGACAGAATACCACATGGCTAGGGGTCAAAGGTCAAGTATAATGTAATGTCGGCAGTTTGTGTGAAATATGTTATATAGATGGCAAACATAGATCTTATTTCTTTTTTTAGGGCCATTAGTTTGGTAATATAGGATAAACAATTGAAAATTATTTTAATGCAAATATTGACTACAATAGCGGTTAATTTTAGGGTGTTCCCCTAATTGGATTCCTTGGGACTTTTAATAAGCACATTTTTAAACATGGAAAGACTGCTGAGAAACCTTTTCTTGCAATTAGTTTCAGGTCCAACAGGTAGAAAGCATGATTTGGGTAAGGTATTGATTTTCAAGTAGTTGTAGGGGTGAATCCTACATCAATCTTCAGTGTGGCTAATGACTCATCAGCATGCTCCTTGTTTTGTGTTCAACATTTGTTGTAAGTGAAATCTTAACTTGCTGAACAGGCAACATCCTTTTGCACGTGTAGCTAATACAGACGTTCAAGGATAGCTCTGACAGCCAATAGCTGTGGTCTCCACCTACAAACTTAATGTCTTTTTTCTGTTGATCGTCTTCCTGGTAATGTTTTGTTGTGTTGTGGTTCAATTAACTACAAGGTCCAGGTCAGTTACAAGACCTGACCAGTTACAAGACCTGACCAGTTACAAGATCTGTGGAAGTGGTTGGTTCAAGGATATACAGTAGCTCATGTGATGTTCGTGGCATGTGTGATTATGTAATGGTGTTTCTCTAATGGTCCACTAGTCACTGACTACCTCAAATGGCATGATTACCAGCACCCACTTACCATGTGATGACTACGTAATTTACCAAGCAAGACTCCTTAGGGTTGGGTTGGTTGGGTGGGTATTTGCTTACATGTGTTAGTATGTACACGTAGGTGTTACATAATAGCAAAGGTGGTGTCATTTTTACCTAAAAAGTACTTCTTAGTACCTAATTACATGTCTGGAATGTGTTTGCGTGTGGCTATAATGACAGCTCTCTTTTCTTCCAGAGTACAAGGCTACACTGATGAAGAAGTATAAAGAAGCCACAGCAGACTCTAAAGACCCCTGACCACACCCTCCACTACCTTGTCTTAGTTTCTTGCATTTTCATCTCATTCAGTTCACTTGAATATGTACATGTTGTTGTTTGTTGTTTGTATGGTTTGCTTGTTTTATTTATGGAGCAGGTACATATGTGTGTGTGTGATTTATTTGCCTTGAAAATGAGACTGTTGGGAATCTGTTCAACTTCAATGAACCAACTAAGACCGGGAGTTTTTAATTTTTCACTTTCACTTAATTAATATCTGAATAGTTTTATTTAGCATGAAGCTGAGACCACTGTGAGGTTGGAGCCTTGCTCTCTCTCTCTCTCTCTTCCTTGTCACATGTCACTGGTGTCCATTACATTGAACCAATGATTGATGTAGTAGTTTGATTTTAACACTGACACTTGTGTTGGAACCATATAAAAGTATTTTATGCACGTCATCCAAGTTACCTTCAATGACATGCATGTATGTATTACCACAGGTGCTGTGCATGTGGATCACAGGCACAGGCTTGATAAAATTAGGATCAGCCCAGACTTACAAATATGCAAGTTTAGTTCAATTAAGTTCTAGCCATAAAAATTACCACCACTGATCCTAGAAATACAACAAGGTGCATGTATATATGTATACATTGTGCAGTTGCCAAATTGTTTGTAGTACACAGAACTGGTGAGTAATTTGCTATGGTAACAGTTAAGTGAATCAACTATAATGACATCATACTCAACATTGGAATTAATCCTTGTGACAACTTGTCTTGCCACTGTTTCGTATAGGTGGATGTGATTTATTGTTAGAGAGAGAGAGCAGGTATTTAGAGCTAGAATGCTTTTGCTACGGAACTGTGTCCTACCCTTGGTAACAACCCCAGAGACCACAATGGCATTATGTGGTAGATAACGTTTAGTCCCACTGGACCAATACTCCACCACCTCACCAAAGTTAGGTTTACAATATGGGTGAAGTTTGGACCTTGCATCCTAAAGTTGACCTTCCCATATCCTGTGGCCTAACCAAGTGAATTATTTTGGTCTGTCACAGAAACACTTAGTAACATGAGTCAGCAAGTTCTCTTATTGTGCTCCAATGGCCAGCAAGCAATATGGGGGACTTTCCAGTTGAATACACAATTTGTCAGGACAAAGCCAACAGCTATAGAGTGGCTTTATGGTTACAAATAACTGACTAATGTATGTGAGAGGAACATTGAGAGCTTTTCACTAATGATGCATCAAAATATTCTAGGAATGGTCTATATATGACCTCACAGGAAGTGGGGTGGGTGGGTTGGACTGTATGATTGCTGACCCATTAGCCAGTATTAAAGGACCTGCTCAGCCAGATCATTACCAAAAGACTACCCAAATCATGTCATTGCTTTATTGCATCATCTTCTGTTGCTGTCTCTTCGCAAGTCTTGATGGAGTTGAAGGAGTCCCAGCCAAGTCTTGCAGCACTCTTCGTGTGCTTCACATGCTCCCTGAGTCTGTCTCCAATGAACTGCCAGGATGGCATGGACAATTGGAAAGCATTAGAATTGCAGGACAACTTGCAGCAGAGCACATCAATAGCAAGAGCAGTCTGCTGCCCGATCACCAGGTGGAGGTGATCACCATACCTGCTGGGAACTGCTCCAGAGATGGACCAGCCACCACTATAGCAGACATACTCCAAGTGACCACTGATCCAAGGTTCAAATGCATATTTGCAGTAGCTGGACTGTCCTGTCATGGAATGACAGACAAGGTAGCTGAGTTTCTTGGTCATAGAAACTTTGGGTATGTTCAATTGAGTTCCTCCATTTCGACAGTCTTTAGCAACATTTCTCTCTACCCGTACCTGTATAGAGTGGTGGGCTCTACTACAGGTCAAAATACAGCTGTGATTGCAATGATGGCTCACTTGAACTGGACCAGGATAAACATTGCTTATGACTTGTTCTCTCTCTCAGTGTCAACTGCCAGTAATTTTGTTCGTCAGGTCAATTCCATTCCTCATTTTAAAGTGAGGGGTTCTGTGAATAGTCCTGAAGTGTTGACTATAGTTTCCCAGACTCAGTCTAGAGTCACTTACGTGGTTGGCTCCATGGAGGAAAGATTGGAGTTGCTGTGCGATGCTGCCATCCATGACCACGTGTGGCCCAACTTTGTCTACATTCTAGCTGAAGTGTCAGTGTCTGATATTCTCACTTACAATTTTATACCCAACTGTGCCACAAATGATTTGAAGAGAGTCCTTGAAAGGCAGTTTGTACTAAGAAATAGGCTGTCTCCAGCTGACCACGAGCAACGCCTTTTCTCCGGTGTAAGCTACCAGGATTATGTTAATCAATTGCAGGACAGAGTATCTGCTAATGATAAATCTGCAGTGAGTTCTGGGTATGCCAATGCATTATATGACCAAATAATGGCTTTTGCTATTGCTATGAATAATTCAGTAGCTGATGTTCAGATAGACATCAATGGTTCCTTCCATCAGATTGTACACAAGACTCCACATATCAGGAATACATTGGCCAAGGCTTTAAACAATGTGACGTTTCAAGGAGCCAGCGGATGGATTGACTTCAATCTAAACCACGAAGCAACCTCGGTTGTTGAGATTTTTCAAATCATTGATGGAATAGAGGTCTTGGTGGGCTCATTCGACAGTAGTAGCAAGAATTTGACTTATTTTAATGTTCACGAGTTCCCAACTGATTCCTTCAGTACTGTGCCAGATCTGCTTCCAGCTGGACTCGGGGGATTAATCCTTGGTGTGTGTGGAGTTCTTTTAATAGTGCTCATCTTCAGTGGAGGTGCTATGGTATACTGGAGAGAAGAATCTGCAGTGAAGGCCACTGGTCTATCTCTGAGTATTCTCATTCTAGTTGGATGTGTGATGGTGTGTCTGTCGTGTGTATTTTTCACTTTACTCAGACTGATCTCTTTCCATGATTCGGTCTGCTCTGTGTTGTGCTATCTGTTCACTTGGCTCTTCATGATTGGACTTGGCCTCATCATGATCACTCTCATGTTCCGTCTGCTTCGCATTTACATCTTCTTCCACTTTCCCACCGTAAGCTCAAAGAGGTGGAGGAACATGTATCTTCTGCTGTATATCTTTCTGACCATGTCTTTGCTAGTACTTGTTCTGTTCGTGTGGGCGTTAGTGCAGCCACTGGAGCATGTGGTCCAATCTGAGTTCATATCAACAGCCAATCCTCCATATGTAAGTACCTATGCAACTTGTGAAAGTGGGACAGTGTGGCTGGCTCTATGCTTTGGCCTCATTGCTGTAGCAATACTTGTACTGCTAGTACTAGCTATTCTTACTCGACATGTGCCCTACAAGGATTTCAAAGACACGAAGAAAGTGAGCATATTTATATTTTCAGGAAGTTTTATATTCGCTATTTGCATTCCACTTATCTTTGTTCTTGACAATTTGCTGGTGACGTATCTTCTCAACTCACTTCTAGCTTTAGCCATTGTGATACTCTGCCTTTCCCTCATTGTTGCTCCCAAAATAGTTCCAGTGGCAATGAACAAAGTGTTTAAATATGGACTTGTGCGGACTTAAACTCGGAACAGATATCACTTAACTATGATTATTAGCACAAATCATTTAATTAATGTTTTACAATTTTTCAATGTAACACAGCAGATTTTCATATTCCTATATCAAAGTTATGATATTGTTGGGCACTGCAAGGCTGCCATGCTACTTGCACTGTTATTGACAGAACAATAAAGCTTCTTAAAAAAGTTATTTTCAGTATGGGGGAGGCATGGTGGGTGATAGGGGAGGGGAGGGGAGTGGGGGTGGGTGATAGGGGAGGGGAGTGGGGGTGGGTAGTAGGGAGGGGAGGGTTGTTTAGTGCATTAGGATTGGTTGAAGTGATGACTATAAAGCCTAGAGTTGGAGAGCATAGATGGTTGATGAATCCTCAGAGAATAAGAGAATATCTTAGTGATTCAAGAACTGCCAATCCGAATTGAGATGTACCAGCTACATGTTGAATAAACTACTAATGTTGTAACAATCAGAATAAGAAGAGAAGTCCAAATTGTGCTGACAGGAGAAGAGACAGGTGATAAGGGGATAGAGTAAGTATTAATGGACCCCCGCTAGTGCCATGGCACCTAAAACTATCTTTCGACCCATGTAGCTAACCGGCCTTCGTTGAAAATGATTACCACAAACTTGCGGTATTGGAAGATGGTTGTATTGGAGGGGGTGGGAGGGGTTTTAAAGGGCATGATTTAAAGATGTTTATGAGAAATCACCTCTTTAGATTGTGCCTCAGAATTGTGACTGTGTTGCACCAGTCCTAAAGACCCTTCCTCCCTCACTACCATATGCCACCTAGTAAACTCTTATTCTGGAACAAAAAGTACACTGGATTGGTAAAACATGAGTAAACATAGGAAGTTGTACATGTGTGGTTTGTAGTTTGTTCCAGAATTAGAGTTTACCACATGGTAAACTATGCAGTAAATTTACAGTAAACTTCAGTAAAACAAGGACTGGCAAGCAGTGATATATATGCAGTAGTTGGGGAGGAGTAGCTGGAACTATGCATAATGTGTTACTGCATGTAATTTCAATTACTACAGCAAACCTCTTTACAAATGCCACACTAGTAGATCATTTTGTTTCATTTACGCTGGCTGTTTTTGAGAGTTGAGTTGTTTTTTGAGGAGGGAGGGAGGGAGGGGGGGGAGGGTGGGAGGGGGTCCTTTTGCAGAAGGTTCCACTGTATGTTGTTATGTTATCGACTAGTTTAGCTATAGGTTATTTTTAAGACATATGAAAACTGGTACAACAGTGTCATAATAGGATTACTATAGCTAACCTAAAGGCTTGCAAAATATAGAAAACAATCAACTTGTTTATAAAATTGCTCTCCAAAACCATTGAATTATCATTTATTTGAATAGGTAGTTTATCTTTAAGAAATAATATTGTTACTGTCTTCAGTGTATTATGAAGACAGTAACATGGAGCCTGACTAAAAACAATAATAATTCTCAGTGGGTGGTATTAGGTTACACCTACCAAGGAAGTGGATAACTGTATGAAATGGATAAGGAACAAGCATCCAGTTTCAGTTTTCTCTTGTGGTAAAACTTGACCATAAGGGTAAAGGTTGCAGGTTGGATTCCCTGCGCACCTGCCATTTTCCCTGTGTGGCAGCACCTCATGTGTCAATGTCTAGTATATTCTTGTTGTTAAACTCAGGTTTACATGGGGAATTGAGTTAAGCTAGTTTACAATAACTTTATATACATTTTGATTAGTTTGTAGAAGGCAGTAAGTTATGTACATGCAAATAATACATTGCAGTGTTGTAGGAAGATGTTTCAGTATGGGTGAGACTACTCCTATAAAGTTCATTACATTTCCTGTATATTAATGTAGACACCCTGAAAGCATGTATGAGGTTTCGGAAAGCGTACAGGGTAGTCGGTAGTCTCATGTAGCCAAACCCTTTATCATCCTTTACCTGCTACACATGTAGCGGGTAAAGGGTGGAACAGGGTCTGACTGTGAGAGACTATAGTTAACTAGTCCTTATTAAGGAACACCTTTTATAAAACTATTTCACTTACCCAAAACATTTTAGCTAAAATGTTTTGGGTAAAAAAGCACTCATTATAGTCTCACATGCACAGTTGGTAAATGGTCATCAATACATTAATATAGACACTGAATGACGCAATTTCTTTTCAACTCACGATGACCTCTAATTAATTAAAGAATGTAAACTGTAGAGAAGTGCTGAACAACATGGCCAAGTGATCTTGGTACTGTTCTCATGGAATCCATTAAATAATCCAATAGAATGCTCAGAGGTTACTATAAAGTTATGAGCTGGCTGAAAGCTAGGGGAGTAATAAAGAGAGACTTCTGAAAAAAAGGGAGCATAGCAATACTGTAGTGCCAGGGGTTAATGAGGCATAATAGAAGATCTGGTGAAGTGTGCATGTGACACACACACATTTTAGAATGTAGTTAGTTAGCTGTAGCAGTCTCTTGATGATCAGGTCAAGATATTTCACTACTTCTGTGATTATTATTAGCTTAATGTTGCATCCTAGACACCTTCACAATGATATCTTTAGGTACAAGACCCAGTGGGACTCATTGAAAACTAACTCAAGATATTTTAGATATTTCACCGTTGTTAATTGGAGCGGGCTGTAGAATGGAAGCTCATTACCCTTGTAGTTATAGCAAGGCCAAGCTAGTCACTAGCCTAGTTTTACAGCTTTCCTCTGGTGATATATGGCTTATTCACTCTCAGGCTTTATTTTCACTGCCTCTGGCTGTGAAAATAAATTAGCCTGTTCAGTGAAATATTTCGCCATATCACACTCTGACTCATGTAATAAGTATTTACATATACATTATATATATACATATAATAATATATAATATATATATATATAATTGCAGTTTTTATGCTAATTATCAAGTTCTGACCCTTCATAAAAACTAGATTGACACTTTCTCACCTCCAGACTCCTTTAGGTGAGAAAGTGTCAATCTAGTTTTTATGCTGTTCTTATCTCACTTCATAGCTACCTGAAAAGATAGTTAACAGTGGGATAGTGTTCTTTGAGTTGGTGTCCAGTAAATGCCTTAATTGGAAGGGCTATTACCAGGGTCATTACCAAACCATGCATAAAAGCATATTATTATTCATGCCCTCAATAATTAAAAATGATGACCCATAACAGGCACTGATGAAGCAAGCTCCTATGGGGGTATCAGTGGCAGCTGTGTGTCTCATGAAACCTGAAACCAGCTAATGTTATGCCAAACACAATAATTCCAAGAAGCCTTGAAGTAATTGAGTGTGAGAAAGCAAATCAGGCCTTGCAAATATAAATTGCTCAGCTACTTAAACAGTCTGGCTGTTGTTATGTACCAAATTTTGATGGGGTCCATTGATATCAAGGAGGAAGTGGAACCTTGATTGAGTGGCCCTGTATGCATGATACAGCAAGTCAATGAGGGAGACTCATAGTAGGAAATGGAAGACTGCGGTGCAGTTGTTGGATCTTCTGTTACTGCTGCCATCTTTGGGGCACACATGGCCATATCACATTCAAGGATGTCATGTCGTTAGTAAGGTGAAAGGGCAGAGTATCCATTTTACATCAGAGAAACAATCAATAGCTATAGGTCAATATGAACCATTATGTGGATGCAATAGACTGACCTCAATAAGAAACAAACACTTCCAGCTGATATGTGCAGAATCTTGCTAGAATTGTGTCTTAGATGATTATAGCATGAAATGTAGCACACAGTTAGAATATGTCCTTGAAAATATTTTTAGCTATAGGGACATTGTAGATTCATCCGGTGGGGTATGTGGCATGTACTTTTGAGATAGAGAAATTGTTGAGTATGTGGCATGTACTTTTGAGATAGAGAAATTGTTGATTTTAGTTGCAATTTGGGTACTGCTATTTGTACAAAATAGTAATCAGTGATTTTTAGTAGATGTGTCTGAAGGGTTGTGGGAAGGTACTAAATTTCCACAGGGATTTAGGTCAGGGAGCTATTTATTAACAACAACAAATGAATGTTTTTGTTAAAATCACTAAACCATTATGGTTGTGGTTTAAAGGTAGAATATACTCCACACGTTGACAGTGTATGCAGCAAGGCCTATCAAGCTCTTCTCCTAATTAGGTCATAAAGCCGAATTTCAGCCAGCACAGGTATAAATAAATATCGACAGCTATCCGAAACGGAAGCCAATGGAGGAGATAGGGAGAGCCTGCAACCAAGCCCCAGAGTTCTTATCCATTGCAGCGAGGAGCCTAGCTCGTTCAGTTGCATCAACAGAGCTACCTAATAGAGACTCTGCCATACTGGAAGTTCGCAGTGTGTCCCAGTTCTTCTCCTTCAGCACACCATGGTCCACAGGTGGAGCAATATCGAGATCATGCGACCATTTCTTTACTGCAGAATCTGAAAAGGGTGCAGGGGGAAGTGGTTATAATAATAATAATAATAATAATAATAATAATAATAATAATAATAATAATAAATAATAAAATAATAAATACTACAATATGAGTATAGCTAGCTGGTTGGTGAACTCTAAAATACTTGTAGAATAAGGTAGCAACGGCTATCCACTCCAGATTGGAGTAAGTGTTTATATAGCTTTATCTAAATGTAACGCTAGCAGGCTACAAGACAATGTCTGACTTTCTGATAGATTTCCATAAGATTGGTTGCTCGTTGAAAACAAGGGGTTTATCATGTCCAGGTGATGGTAATGGAATTAAAGCAGCACTGACAAGTGGCATGATTCATGCAGACAAAACCCAACTACAGCATGTGCAGTAGCTAACCTCAATATCCAATGACCTCTCAATTACTCATCCTCCACCTCTACCAATTGATATGCAAATGAATAATAGATGAAGGATTATCGAAGCAAACACTTAAATAATAATAATAATAATAATGATAATAATAATAATAATAATAATAATAATAAACAATAACAATAATGATAAAAAAAATAAAATAAAATAATAATGATAATAATAATAATAATAATAATAATAATAATAATAATAATAATAATAATAATAAACAATAATAATAATGATAATAAATTGTTCTGAGAGAATGGTTACATTATTTCTTTTCTCCTTGGTTTCTTTTTGTGAAGCAGCTGTGGCTGTACTAGGTGATAGCCAAGAAACTGGAGGAGGATGTAATAGATATGCTTGTGAAGACACAGGAGCATGTAGTTCACTCAAATTACCTCCTTCTTAGTCAAATAGCTACACAGACACACCTTCATTAATAGAATTAGAGCTGCCACTGTTTATATAGCTATAAATCTATTAGCTAAAAATAAGTTACATCAGAATTCATTGCTCTTCTCTAGCTGGCGATGTCAACACTAAATTCTCACTGGAATATCTTGATGATGGTCAATATATTTAATTGTTATTTCTATAGTTATGTGTAAAACATCAACACACAGCCTTTATGTAGCTATGACATCCCATAATAGAAGAACGTTGGAAAAAAAAATGAAACATTGGCATTCCCAACAGCCAACTTTATAGGTGTGAGTTAGGTTAGAATAAACCACTTATTACACTCGGTCAGAATGGTATGGCAGGATATTTCACTCTCAGGCTTTGTTTTCACTCACCTCTGGCGCTTGAAAATAAATTAGCCTGCTCATGAAATATTTCGCCATATCACACTCTGACTCATGTAATAAGTACTATATAATATATATATATACATAGCTATAATTATATGCAAGTAAATGTGTCAGTTGATTGTAGCTAGCTAAATAGAATATTATTGATGTAAATTGGAGTTTACACTATGATATTAAGTTGGTAAATTATGTACATTTTACACTTTTCTTAAAGCAACAATAACAACAACGACAACAAAGACAACAAAACTACATCAAGTGAACAATAATGGATTCTCTTTCTATTTAGTAGGAAAGTATTAAAATACAGACTGTGACAATAAAGAAGTTAATTATGACAACGTTTTTTAGTATATACTGACTCCGTCATAACAAAATAGCTTTGATTTAGAAGGAATCCTTGACACAAGATCACCACTTGAGAGATGAAGACTCTGCTTGCGTGGAGAGAATTGGAAAAATCTTGGGAAAGTACTGTAGTAGAAGACAGGAAAAAGGAATTGCTATAGTCAGCACAGACTTCAAAACATAAGAACCCACTGGAACATCTTCCTGAAGGATCAGTGAAGTGGGGAAAAGGGTTGTGAGCACAAACACCATCATGAACACAAATGCTCCAATTTTCTTGGTGTCTTTAAAGTTGTTATATTTAATGTGCCTTGTTTGAATGGCCAACAGTATTAAGATGACCAATATTGCTCCTAGCCAGGCTCCGTACAAACTAAGCCACACTGCATTACTGGAGCAATAGAAGTGCTCTGTGTAGTGGGTGTCAGAAGTAGATGGGACAAACACTACTTTGGATATCTGATTGATGTGATCAGTTGCAGTCCAAGTCACTTGAAGGAGAAATGGGACTAATAGCGACAGGAGGAAATATAGAAATAAGAACTTGTCAGTTAGGTATATAATTTTGCCATTATTGGAGCAGTCAGGCTTATAGAAAATGATAAAAACTCTCATCAACCTCAAAAGTAAGCCATGCAATATTATAGATATCCCACTTAGAAATAGCCAAGACTCCAAGTTGCAAAAAATTGCGATGGATGTTTGTGAAGATTCTGAAAAGTTTTCTAAATTATAGAATAAAGATGACGCCATATTCATTAAACAACCTGTCAAGATAATTACGTTGATCATTAAACTAGTTGATTTTATCTCTGGGGCTTTTCTGTGATATAACATATAGAGTGCTGTTAGGATGAATGTGATAAGAAGAAGGGCTTGAAATAAAGCTACCAGCACCCCCAGCCAAATTGGTATGGCATCGTGCCTTACCTCATAGTAGCCCTTAGGAGCATTTGTAATATTGACATTAGCTGTGTTGGTATAAGGGTCGTATTCTCCAATGTACACTTGTTTTTTGTCCAAGATTTGAAAAAAATCGATCTTGGTCAGCACTTCATGATTTTCAGTGAATGTAATTTTGCCGCTGACTCCCTCAAAGTTAAGTTTTTCTAGTTCTTTAGCTAAATTCTTTCTGAGGGCGGGGGATAACGTTAGAGAATTTGTGAAGGACTGCTTTATAGAGTTGTTTAGAGCGAATGACATAGCCCAAATTTGATCGTAAAGAACATTCGCGAAGTCTTCCATACCGTGGACTTTCAGGCCAGAAATATTCCTATCCCTCTTGTAATTTTCACTATTAATTTCAGATTGAGAGGACTCCAAAGAATTGTTTAGTTTGTTAAGAAGAAAAATAACGTGGTCTGAGGCTTTTAAAATTTCTTCTTTGGTGCACAGACCTGTATCAACAAGTATTTCTTCCAAAGAATCATCAACAAATACATATACGTGGTCAGGCCAAAAATAATTATGGCGGTACGCGTCACATAAAATATCGCTGCTTTCTTTGTGAGTGACTGAAAAATAAGTTACTCTGGATTCATTTCTCACTATGTCTTCGAGTATTTCATGGTTTCCCGATGCTCTTATTGGAAAAAAGACCCTCAGCTTAAAATCTTTCTGTTTTCTCACCTGTTCAACGAAGTCTATTGCTGTGCTTCTGAAAAATATATCTGAAAAATCATACACTAGGCTTACATTTGTCCACAAATAGTTTCTCATCATATGAATTACTGCTTGATTGAAGACAACGCTAGAAGATAACGTTCTGTAAAGGTAAGGGAATCTATTTCTGTTTCTAAGCAGAGGAGAAGTAGCAGCACTTAACTGAATGTAGCCGAAGTTGTCGTGGCTCAATATTGACGATACTATATTCGTTACTCTGGAGCAGTACAAACCAATGATGCCCAAAATACACTTATGTTTAGAAACAATGAGTTTGAAAGTCTCCACGAAATCTTGCATAGAAGAATCTCGGG
>WLWI01002824.1_pt1 | contig 14989 bp, 13 predicted proteins | sample 6701501 | NCBI WGS metagenome assembly WLWI01 (sample SAMN12718690, study PRJNA515312) | sponge metagenome | isolation source: marine sponge | host: Mycale hentscheli | place: New Zealand: South Island, Marlborough, Capsize Point | collected 2014-11-01
TCAGTTGCTTTGCAAACAAATTATAAAAAAAAAAAAAAAAAAAAAAACCCAACCCCCCCCCCCCCCCCCCCCCCCAACAAACAGACAAGGTAAAAGTTCAGTTACTTGAACTTATAGTTAACCGAACATAAAAAATTTAATAATAGCATGTGTAAACAGAAATAATTACTTGACCATGCCCCTTAATTAGTCCCCAAGTGTTCAGATAACTGAAGTTCTACTGTGCTCACCTTCGCCGTTGTGAAATCCACCACCTTCTTGTTGGTCAGATCACACTTGTTGCCGACGAGCAACTTGCTGACGTTCGTACTTGCGTACCGATCAATTTCCTGTAGCCATGTCTTCACGTTGGAAAACGACTCCTGGAAAGAAAAAAATTTTTTTTTTTCCCCCACTAACATTCCACAGACATTTGTAATTTCATAGATCATGGATTACACAACTTTGATAACAAATAAGCCAATACTAGCTCCTCAATATTTCCATTTTTATCAATTACTAATTTTGATAACCAACTTGAAGCAAATCATATCTACACTATCCCAACTTTTAACTTAATTAGCACACACACACACACATTTTTGAAAGCTGTAGCTGTGGATTAGCTCATGGACACTTTTTAAATTTGTAATATAAGCTTGCTCACAGGGCATACACAATGAGATGAAATCATCAATGGGCCACGAGACTCAGAAAAAAAAAAAAAAAATTGTTCAAAATCCCAGGAACTGCCAGCAACGACCTCTGCCATCCTTTCTCCCTGGTTTCAATAATACTCACTGCAATTCTATGAGCATATGCAGCGTCCTTTGTGTGGATACAGGAAACTGTGGGTATACATCCATAAGAGGTCAACCAATAAAGCAATAATGTTGGCATGTGATACTCTATTACCCGTCCAGCCAAATGGCTTATTGTTAAAGGCATGCCAGTAATAACAGGCACAGTGGGCCGCATTCACACAGCAGTGCACTTGTCAATGCCCAAGGAAAGGCAGAAAGTACTACTGGACCACTAGACCCTGGTCCAGAAGGGTAGAGTGGATGTGGTATAATGGAGTGTACTATAGAGATTGTGTGTGAGTAACCATGTGACTGCATGCAACACATACCCTCATTCAATAACCCACTGTCTAATCTTCTCAAGCACACAGTTATTTGCATGTTTAGAACAAACTGAGACTATTGAAGATACATCATTTTTTATTGCAGAATGTTTTGATTATGTTATGGCTGTGATAGATGACAAAAAAAAAGTGTTGAAATTATGCCTGATAATGTTCACTTGCTTCAAATACAGAAAAACGTGTTATAAGTGGCAAGTACTATGTCACTCAATCACACACTAGTACTCTTCCTAATTATAAATTGGTACACACAAAAAAAAAGGCAAGAAAAAAAAAGTAAACCAATTTAAATTTATCTGTTTCATTACCACTAGAGAGGCATTAGTGAGAAATTTAAGTGCCAAGAGTAGATACATCAGAAGGTAATGCTGGTGGCAAAACTGGACAGGCACCAGGTCACACCATGTGCTGCTCAATGTAACAACCAGATCATACATACACACACACACACACACATGAGAGGCTACTGACACTCTCCACACTACACTATTACAAGGCTGTAAATTCTTACCCCATTAGACAACTCCTGTATCTATGGATATAAATCCAATGTTAATGTGTGTTACTTCTCTTATATATCGTTGCTTAAACTTGTTGCCGCTTCATACAAAAAACAAAATCAACTAAAACGGGATAGTTTCACTGTCCCACACTTACTGGTGAAAGATTATATGCCGACAACACTATAATTTTGATAACACACACACACAAACAATGGGCCAAGAAAAGCAGTAGTGTATTAAGGCAAGTGTTTAGAAAGTGTGTTTTAATGATATATTAGGTGACTCCGTACAGCCTAGAGTGCAACTATCCAATGGAGGGAGACCTGACACAAAGAATAAGAAAACTTTAGGCACCAGTTTACACCTACTTAATAAAGTAGATCTCTACAAGCATACGTACTTACAGTGGTTCAATGCTACACTTTACTACCAGCACAAACATGGAGTCACTGAAAAACATACGTGTATACACACATACACACACACACACACACTGTCGACCCTTCAAAACAAAAACTTTATACAAACTAGTTCAGAGGCAAACTGGATATAAACAGGTTGGACTCTGTGAGAATTTAAAGAATTGCCCCATGTATGTATCCCTCCATATACCAAAAGAATCCATCCCACAGGTTTGTCAAACTGCTACGTCGTTTTCAAATCAAGTCTGCAATACAACACGACCAATCAACGAACTGATTGCCACACACACACACGAAGTAGGAAAAATAGCTACGTTAACACAGTACGTATCACACTATCTGACATCAATAAGCAGTCCCACGAAAGAGTCCAAAAGAGTAACCATAACAAAAATATGGGGTGTTTAAAAACAATACGCTGTGTGTGACTGGAAGCACAACTAACAACTATCCCCAAATTACTCAACCGCACATACCCTGGTTACATATCAACAACATATGGCTGAGGGATAATTCATTCTTCAACTGAACCACATCCTCAACTATCAGCAACTGAACTCCGCCCACAGTCAATAGCAACTAAACCACACCCACCACCATCCCCGTCCATGGCCTTCACATCATCACTACGTTCTTCAAACCACTACGTACTTCCACTGAACTCTATCTAGTTGTTCTTCCACCAAGCGCCATTCCATATATTCTATGCCACCCTAGTACTGTATATGCTTCATAGAGCACACCTTAATTGACAACCACTTCGAATTGACTGAATCCAACACACTGGTGCAAGACATTCGCTGTGTACTTTGAAGGTTACACTGAGAGGCTACTTGAAGTTCACACTTCTAAAGATGCACTTTGCTTCATCAACAAGTCCTGCACTAGATAGCTCGTAGGAAAACGAAGCGTACATACTAAAGACACCAAGATGTGATAAACTAGGGATCACCACATTGGTCTAAATAAAAAAAATTAACATTCAAGAGCTAATAGGAGGAATGAGCCTACTTCAAAACACCACATACACAGCGTCCTGTACTATACGTACGTGCAAGATATTATAAGGAAACTGTAACTCAAAGGTGATCACCTGCCTGCTCATACAAAGCTTATAACATGTTTACATATCTATGGGTTATGCATGATGTAATTGCTACCCTTTTACAATTCCTAATTACATATTACACAAGGTAGGACAGTTGGTAGTCCAAGCGAAGAAGCGAGAGGGGATTCAGGTAAGTTACATAGTCAATTCAGCATCAAACTACAGAGAGTGCAAATGTTGTAGAACACTACTACATAGCATGCCCCCACACACAAGCACACGAGCACCTCACTCCAGCTACCACATGGAAGTATGACATGTTGAAGTCAAATCACATGCACACACAGCATAAATATCAAAATCCAAGTACCTCCAGCTACCACATGGAAGTATGACACGGTAAAGTCAAAACACATGCACACACAGCATAAACATCAAATTCACGTAATCCATATTATTGGGAACTCCACGTCACTTCACAGAAACGTAAAGACATAAGGATCAGTGCACAATAAAACGTTGAATAAGAAAAATGAATAGATCCTATCATACTGACAGACATCACGGGCCATTACTCCGTTTCCAAGCTAAACTTATGGCCATTCTTGACAAAAAGCTCAGCCCCATCTACAAACACTCACTTGGTCGGTCACATCGTACACAATGATGATTCCATTGGCTCCCCTGTAGTAGCTGGATGTGATTGTACGGAAACGCTCCTGACCCGCGGTGTCCCACTAACCACACGAACAATAAACAGTCAATTCTGTTACAAGTAAAGGTCACAATAAGAACTTACAATCTGAAGCTTGATTGTCTTTCCATCTAACTCTACAGTACGGATTTTCTATGCCACACATGGAAAAGAGTGTGAAAAAAATGATAGTGATAACATGCTATGATTGGGCAGGTGAGACTTACAAAGTCGACTCCGATTGTGCTGATATAGCTATCGGTGTATGTATCGTCCTGCACAGGAAATAGAAAAAGGAGTTCAATCCATAACAATATGACAGCATACCGTATTAATGTACCAAACTAACTACTGGCTATCCACCCATTGATGAAGCTGTGCTCTCCTCAATCTAACCCAGCCTAAAATTCCTTTAACCCAAACTAGTTTAGAATACATTATGTCACCCCAAAATAATAACGTGGTAGAGAAGCTTTACAAACCATGTACAGAGGTCTCTTTGTAGCTAGCCCCTATCACAAGAGCCAATGGAGTCTACTAAAACTCACTGCAAACCGAAGCAACAGACACGACTTTCCCACACCAGAGTCACCAATCAAGAGTAGCTTGAATAAATAGTCACTGCAAGTATGTACAAAACAAACAGGTCATTTTAATTGACTCTGGAACTGCTGGCATGTGTCTACACACACACACACACAACTGCACAAATACATAAATGACTTTGTGATTGACACAGTCTTTAAGTCATGGTAAAAAGAATAAAAGAAAGAAAAAAGAGAGATTATAAAGCAGTCTCAAACAGAACAATAGAAAATATAGCAAATGTAAAAAAAAAAGCTACCTGGAACTGCCCTATGTATGAAACAATATTGTAAAGAATTAGACTGACACTTGACTCAGGGGAACTACAGCTGATAGCAGAGTTCTTGAATCCTACATATCTAGTCCAACACATTCTCTATTGTATATATTCCGATATTTAGTAACATCAAACGCATAGTACTAACCTCACCCATGACTCAGCAATTCACACCTATGTACCCTTGCTACTGGCTTAATGAACACTGTAACTCAATGCCACAGACATGCACTACATCTGCTAGCAAGGTCAGTGGATAAAAAAATAAGTCTCGGTCACCACTAGTATACTTGTAGCTGTGAGTGATGCTGACACAACTCGAGTACCTTTTCTTCCGTACTGAAACATAGCTACAGCTCTGGCATTCCTTCCAATGAAAGGTAAAATGTTCTTACACAGAGAACTGAAAATACAGGACACATGCACTACATCTTTGAACTGAGACACATGACCATGGGATACATTGAGAGGTGGCCTTGGCAACACTTTAGGGTGTGGTTCCACCCCTACTTTATGCTAGGGCTATAGATACGACCCACAACACCGCTACCGAAAAACTAGAGTGAAGACAAAAACGGCCCAGCCCGTGATTCTCTAGTGGTGAATGGGAATTTGTAACAAATCAGGTGAATACGGTGAAACTTACTATTCCGGGTTCAAAGACGTCATGATTCCTTCCCTAAATAAAGAATAAGACTACCGAATGCCACCAGTAGGCCTCCCTTAACTTTATGTGAGCGCTTGAGTTGAGGCTCTACCACTACCTCGACCAATGTGAGACCCTTGATGTAGAACAACACAGTCAAACCTCAAAGTAGGATTGTGCACAACCTCTATATCAGTCACACAGGAAACAAGATGGCGCTAATGTTGTCTATACGGTCATAGTTAGGAACATGCGCAGAAGTGATTATTAAAATCACATGACAAAAAATCGTCGATCTCTCATCGCCGCCGCCCCCCCCCCCCCCCCCCCACCCACCCACCCAACCAAGTCGCCATGACATCACTGAGATGACGTAATCGCGAAGCCTGGGGTGCGTCCCCCCTGACTGTAAAATCGCAGACGCGATCATACCGTGTGGGTCACTGTTCATTCTAACATCAACCGTTAGCTATTGCGGTCTTACAATCTTAGTGTAACTAAAAGACTTAGCATAACGCAAAATTAGTACCACATGAATACCATATTATTCTGGTCAGAGGTTGCCAAAAATATTTATTAGTGGGCTCTATATAGAACTCCGTAAGAAAAATGTCTTCGAGTACGAGAAAAGCTTCCCATGCCGGATCTTGGTATAGCTCTGACGGTGAGTAGCATTTGTTTATGGTAAATGATGACGTACAATACTTTGTAGGTTCTAAACTGGAAAGAGAACTGGGTGGCTGGTTGGCTAATGCTGAGAAGAGTCATGGTCCAGCTAGAGCTATTATAGCGCCGTATCCTTAAACAGGAAACACTGTAGCACGACAGCATAACTTATTTTTTTATGTAGGTCGATGGAATATTTCGTTTTAGTTTATTGTTTCAATGAACCTGGAGTTCATAATACATAGACGAGTTCTCTAACCTTGTATAGGTATATTTATTTATTTCTTGAGTCTAGTTACTTTTGCTGACATTAAAGATTTATTATAATTGTTTCGTGAGATCTCTTCCTACTTACGTTGTATATAGGCACCTTTTGATATTGCATATGGGCACTTTTAATACCGTTTGTGACTAGGACAGCACATCCAATTTTTCAATTTACCCAGAAATTGACATTAGTATTTTATTTAATTTTGCACGATTAGACAAAGCTATTGTAAAAAAAAATTAATACAGCTTCAATGAGCTGTATTGTGTTTTGAAGGATGTTTTCTCTTGTTCCTTGACTGCTCCTGTACCTAGTCATGCTGGCTACTCCTATTGTGGGCGTTGTGGAGGATTCGCTTACAAACAGGTCGATCCGGCACGAATGTAAGCCATGAGACAAGCTGCTCTTCTTTGAATGTGTACTGTTATTATAATCCTACTCTCTTATCTTATTGACTTCTTCAGTAAAATAGTTTGTTTGTTTTTTCCTTAGTACTCGGGTTTTTATTCTTGGCCCCTCCCATCATGTGTATCTCCCCAAGTGTGCTCTGTCTTCTACCACTCATTATGAGACGCCTCTTTATGACATGACGATAGACCAAGGAGGTGAGTGAATAGTGTGTGTGCGTGTGTTGGAAGGAGATATGTTGTGTTATTAGAAATTCATTATCGTCTTCAAGAGTCAAGTTGATTGTAAAACAGTTTAAGTTACTTCCTGTTACCTTTGATGGGACAACTTCGTTATTCTTTTCTTTTTCCTTTTTAACTTATTTTAGAATTATTATTATTATTTATTGTTGTTATTGTGTGTGCATTGCCTAGTTTACAGTGAGTTGCAGCAGACTGGTCAGTTTGACACCATGAGTAAGACAGTGGATGAAGATGAGCACAGCATCGAGATGCATTTGCCTTATGTTGCCAAGGTGATGAAGAGCAAGAAGGGAAGCTTCACCATTGTCCCCGTTCTGGTGGGCGCTATCAAGGCCAACCAGGAGAAGGAATACGGAAAGATCTTCAGTCCGTATTTGGCAAACCCAGAAAATCTGTTTGTCATCTCTTCGGATTTTTGCCATTGGGGTGAGTGGCCAAGACTGCTATAGTGGAGGCACTTTATAATTTGGTGGAACGGTAGGGGCCACTGTACATTCTGAGCACAGTTTATCCAATGGATATATTGTGCAAAGAATATATGGTGGTAAGATAATTTGGAATGTTCCCAATATCTAGCATGATTGAAGGGAGTGTGGGAGAAGTTGCTATGACTTGCAAGTTCGTTTGGCTTTTATTTGTCAAGATATCAAGCATTTTGTCATGTCTTGATTAGACCTTTATGTGCTCCTCTCATTGTTGTAGCTGCCATGTGGTTGCAGGCATTGAACTGTATCGGAACAGTTACCTCAATAAATATACTTTGAAATTATTGGTTGATCAACCACGGAGTTTATCATATTGCTCTATCTTGTGTTCATTAGTAGCACTAGTAGAATAAGTAACTGAAAGAAATATAGTCAACATTAGTATCAGTTGCAACTATCAACATAGCCTGTATTAATTTGTACTTTAGCAGCTAATTAGTGTCAACTTCACCAATGTTTTGGTAGTAAAAGAAAACAGCCACTCATTGATTACATCTAGCTGGCAGAAACACACACCTTATGTAAATCGTACAAGTAACACGAGATTATGCTTGAAGGGAAGAAAGATAGCATTATTTACAAGTAGTAGTGTCAGTGATATATCTATAATTCGGCGCTACCTTGAACAAATAGAAAGCGAATATAGCAGTTACTACACCACATTTTCTATCATTATAAAGAGAAAGGGCGATTATTATTGATTTTTTTGTATTATCTAATTGTTTCTTTCAAGGTAAGAGATTTCGGTACACTCAGTATGACCAGACCAAAGGACCTATTCATGCTTCCATTGAGGCTTTGGACAGATCTGTGAGTTCCTACCACTTGTGCTTATTGTGTGTACATACATTCATGCAGTTCAGCATTTGGGTCCTACATAAACACACACATACATATATCTGCATAATTGTACTGCAATGTTCATACACAAATGCAAATTCTCTTGCTGCCACTAGGCGGTCATGTGCACCTGGCAGAGCCAGGATGCCTGTGCACTATGCAGGCACTATGAGCCGTGCAAGCAAAGCTCTTGAGACTGGGCTAGGAACTCGCAAGAGAATAGGCCTTTCCAATAGCAAGTGGTGTGGGCACCCGAAGTCATTACTGTTTCATGAAAAAAGGCCTTGAACTTGCACCCCAGCTAATACCAGGTACCCAAACAGTTGGGTGGACTGGTGGGTGGCAGATGGAAAACCAGATGGAAAATTGCCTGAGTGAGACTTGAACTTGGTACCTCAGGCCCTGAGAGGACACAACCACTACCCACCACTGTTCACACACACACACACACACAAACAAACACAGACTGAGTATATTAGCATGGTTTATTCGGGATTACTAGCACGAGTAACACGATTGAAATAGCACGAGGCGAAGTGCTATTGATCCCTAATAGCACAGGTTACCCGTGCTATCACTCGCTAACAGTAGGCCAGCTTTTTTTTGTAATCATTTGTACTTGTAGCTATACACTGTATCAGTCACTCACTATCTAGGATCATCTTATTCTGGAACTTCCTTTTCAACCTATGGCTCGTCCTAATCTGTTGAAAAAAAAAATTCAGTCTAATATAGGAAGAACTTGTGCGCTAAAGAATGACATAGTCTCCAAACAAGAAATTACTCAAACTGTTTGTTTCCGAGGCTCAAGCTGCACGCACGTGCTTCATTTAGCTACCGTGTTGTATTTCACTCAGTTTCCATGCTATTTCACTTTCCCCGTGCGAGGCTTCTTTTACTCCTCTGTGTGTGTGTGTGTATCTGTGGCATGATATACATGTGTAGCCCTGAATCTGACACTTGAGGAACCTTGTGTGTGTGACAGAACATGACACCAGTTCCATCTCTCTACCTGTTCTTCTCACCTCACACACATGCTTTTAAAAACCAAACAGCAACTAAAGAGTTGGGAGAAATGATTATTTACAGAGCAATGTATGCCATAAGCTTGTCTAAACTAACTCCAACGCAAACTAATGTGTGTGTGTGTGTGTGTGTATTCCTTAAGTGTATTCCTTAATAAGGTTTTTCTGAACATATTCTAAGCAAGTGGTGTGTGTTAGCCTTGCTCCAATATACGTAGTGTATAGTTTTAATCACACACATAAACAATACGAATGTGCACTATTTGTACCATGGTACGTTCAGACTTTCCAATCAGATTGCTCAAGGTGTGGTGAATATATTTCTGAACAAGTGAACCATCCAATCAAAATTAGTTTATATGCTTTCCCTTTAGCCTAGATCCATGGTACAAGTCGGTAACACCCCTACGTTCAGTTGGTACGGGATTTACACTATCCTCTGGCCTTCTGCCCTCGGTTGTGTAAATCCTAAACCAACCTCCACGTCATGTGTAACCTACATACACTAATATGCCACATGTACAGTTGTATATATACTAGTGGTGTGCTTGAGCACAAATGGCGAGCGAGCCTAAAGACTATACTATTTTTATATGAATGATTTTGACTTCTAACACTGAAGCTACTCAAAATAAGGTCCATTTTTTAAATTTAGCATACAGGGTAAAGGGATTTCAGTGCCATAGTAACAACTCTCTGCAACTGCTTGGAAGGAAAAAAACAACAACAAAACAATACACGGTATTTAAAAGTTTTCTTTGTGATATTCTTTAGTTAAGTAGTGGTTGTAACACACAATGCTTTGACACAACTGGACATGCACCTACACAGACTTACCTTCGCAGTAGTCTAGTGGACAATGTATTTTCAAGTAAATACTGTTGCGCAAAAGAATTCAAAACGGGTAAACAATTCAATTTCTAGGGTGATACGGGTACTGATCGATAAACCAGAGGATTCTGTTTAGTGCAATTTGGGACGGGGACGACCACGTAACTAACACAAAAACGCGAGGGTCAAAGTACAAAATGACATACGTACATCCATATATATAAATAAATAAACAAACATCCCCGATTTTCGATTGTGTTACCCCTGTAAGTGTCTCGCTCGCTACGCTCGCTCGCCAATAATTAGTATATTCCTGATAGTATCTTGCTTTACTGCTCTCACTCTCCAATTCTAGCTAGAAAGGAAAGTGAAAGCTAACCATGGCAACGCAAACCTAAAGTCGAATTACAATTATTCTAAACAGCTTCCATCTCATCTGTAATGAGTAATTATTAATTTTATGCTGCTATTATTTACATATTTATTTTTGATACACTATCCTCTTACATCTACAATATTATAATAATTAGCAACTATTTCTCGTTCTAACAGCCAATATTGTTAATTGACTTCTGCAAGAAGTCGAAACATCGGGTTAAGTTTTAATTAACAATATTGACCATTAGAACGAGAAATTTATTATAATTATTTCAGCTGAGAATGACTGAATCATCACAATATTGTTTCTGCTTTATCACAACATGAAAATGTATGGCTTCAGGGGATGGAGTGCATTGCCTCACTTGATGCCACAGCCTTTGGGAAGTACATTGAAGACACTCAAAACACAGTGTGTGGGAGACACCCCATTGGAGTGCTGCTGAATGTAAGTGATTGACACTGCATGTGGCTGGCCTTTGGGAGTGCACTAATTGGAATTGCTTTCCTTTCTGGGAATTACTTATCCTTAATTGGAATGTAGCAATCTTGTCATTCAGAGGTGCTAACAATGATGTAATGGAATGATGAAATTTTAAAATGAAATCATTGGCGTTAACTGCCTTAAGTTGTCAAATATTTATATATATATTTAGACATAATTGTTTTCATGGGTTTTGCAATAAGCGAATTTCAATTTGGTAGAAGTCTTGTTTGACTGGTTTTGAAAAGACTATGCTGATATGCAGGATTAGTCGATGGACAAGTGAACTGCATATCATGAAGTCATACTGAGTTAAATGGATTTGATTTGTGTAATTCAAATTGTAATAGCCAATTCCAATTTATTGCAAGATAATATTATGTCCCATAATGTCCCATAAAAAATCAGTATACACTCATGCAACTTTCCAAGAAGTCACTTACACACAAGAGGCTAAAATGAATCTAAACTTGTGGAAGCAAATGGGCGGAGGAGAGGGGGGGGGGGGCATAAGAGGACTCAAATAACATTTTATATTCAACTTGCAATTGCATAAGTACAGTGGTTCCTTGTGTTTTGTACAGGCTGTGAATCATCTACAAGCGTCCCAGCCGAATCTATCGTGTGAACTGACTTTCCTTCGCTACGAGCAGTCCAGCAAATGTAAGACCATGACGGACAGTTCCGTCAGCTACGCCTCCGCCTCATTAGTCATCCAGTAACCACCATACTCACTTGTCCCTTAGATCTGCAAGGGGGGAGGAGTCACAGCTTGGTGTGAGGTGGAAAGAGTTCATTAATTAGCCAGTAATTTCAGACAGTTCACAAAAGTTCTTATTTTACATCAAATCATTTTATTTATTTATAGTGATCATGATTTATACATTCAGACTATTTGCTGACCACCTTATACGAGTATGAAGATTGTTGTTAGGTTTGGAGGGGGTTTGAAATCGCCACATGGACTAATAGCAAATACTTGTAGAAGGTGTGACTTTATCAAGCTCCTCCTGTTCTAAATCCTATACATAAGCTAGCATATACTTCTTCCATTCACCGGCAGTATTTGTTTCTTTAAAAAAAAAATAGACTAAATTTCTGAAAACAAAACTTCTATGCTAGTCAAAACAGGAAACAAATTTAGGAGAAGCAATAACAATTTCTTGCTGATTAGGAGGGGCAACGAGAGAATCATTTTGTTGACACTTGCAATACTTAAAGCAAAAGTACACGAATTTCATGTTACATATCAGGATGCCTCTCCCACACACCCTTAATGCTGTTGGGATTTACCATCAGCAGGGTCTTGTGTACATTTTGTTTGGAGGGAGATTGGGAAAGTTTATCATCACACTCTCTTGCTGTGTTTACTTCTACATTAAATGTACTAACAAGTTAATCGCTATAATTAGAGTTTAGCCTCAACAGCATAGTGCAGTGTGCAAATATTTGAAGCCAAGACGTTTGGAGAAAAAATATCTTCCCCCACCTTCAGATACCTACAACCAGCTAATTAAGGCAGCAACATGTGTACATGCATGGCAGGGTTACAAATGGGATGTTCTGCAGGGGGAGTAGATACATCTGCTTATAGCAAACATAATAGCTTACAAAAGAATTCTGGTGAAAGGGGGAGCTGGAGATTTTAGGACCTGCCCCCCCCCCCCTCCTATGAAAGAAACCCTGTAGTATCAAGATATCTAATTTAGTTAGTTCCCACCATACAGTTAAGATATGAGTGACATAAAGGCGCACTGTGTTCTCCTCGTGATGTAGCAATATTCCTCAATGCAATAGCATATGTTAAGTGGTACAATGAATGATTATCACAAATATGTACAATTATGATAAAACACAAAATAAATGTCTTGCAGAATTCTCAGTGATTGCTTGGTGAATACCCACAGTATTATTACCACAGTATAATTAATGCTGTTCCACCCAGTCAAAAATAAATAATTGTTACTTAATGTCGCCTACATCCTATTACTGACATCCATCTTATTAATCGACATCTTCCTCTTTCCTGGGCATGCGGCCGGATACCACGCCTTGCTGGATAATGGAACTGCACGCCTTGCAGATTATGATGTACAGCTCTCGTGGGACGATCTGCTGCAGAGCCATGAGAGCTCCTTCTGGATCTCCAGACAACATAACGATGCTCACGTAATGGCCTACAGCAGACTCCAGATCACCTGAGGACAAAAACAAGCAAACACAATACATCTATAAACTTACAGTACACTAGAGGGGCAGTGCAAAAAAAAATTTTTTCTCAAGGTAACACATACCACATGCTCACACCTATTCTAACACAGATAGTAACACTAGCTCAATAAGATTATCCTGATATTTTAAAAAAAATGCATGTACATTTACCTAACATAATATCTTGCATTTATGTATTCAGTTGCTAACTTGATCCCTGCGTCCCCTTACAACCATATTGATTGCTCCCACCATGTTTCTGAACACAAAAAACATAATTGTGTGTGGTCTTAATAAGTATTCCCCAAATGACCTACAAATTCCTATTCTGATCACACCATCACACCACGACTTACGCTAAGAGGAAACACAACTTACCTTCGCTCAATTTCATCTGAGCCTTCTTCAGCTCAGATGTGATGAACTCTTGTTTCACTTTAGGATCCCTCATGTCAATAGTGCTCTCCTGCTTCTTAGCAGCTCGTCTCCCTGGGAACAAGGCCAACAAATATCATCAGTCAATGGATTGATTTGGCTCACTCGATTATTTTCGTGCTTTTATATTAAACATGCTTATTTTATTAGGCTTCTGTTTAGTAATGCTTCTCATTGGTAAATTAATAAACTATTAGTCAGTTTATATTGTCGGGAGGAAAATTTTCATCACACAGTAGCTAGGAGCCAATACAGAATATGTTCATTAACTCAAATACCATGCAAAGATGTGTGACAACTCAAAATTAGCTATCCTACACTATAAGTTATGATAAGTTACTGGTACCACAACTTCACGAAACAAATCAACAACACCAAAATAAGTCCAAGAACACCAAAAATAAGTCCAAGTTAACTCAGAATATGAATACTAATCCTTCAAGTACTGTTATACTTGCTAAAACTTTCTTCTTGTAGTCAGGGTCACTCCTCCTCTTCCTGTCGAAGTAGACACAGTAGCCCAGGAACAAAGACCCCACCATGCCAACTGCACACACAGCCATAAACCGTCCACTAACCATATCTACGCTAGGGGACCAGACGTACACCCGCAATGAACATGTGCGTTTGGTGAAGTAAATGTGCTGAGTAGGCAAAGCCTACGTTTATGAAGGCGGAGTCGACTCCGGTGCGCTACATTACGAAAATAATGGCGGCTGAAATTGGCTGCTAACGAACGTTGTCACTTTGTGTGGAGTATAGCCTGATGGTTCTTGTTTGGGCTGATGGGTCCTTTCTATTATAGTCATGTCTGATATTGAGAAGAATAGTGAAGAAGTAAGTCTTCACTGTGAACCGAACTCGATCGCTTCCCATAAGTTGACGAATGAATTAGATGAGCAGATACTGTCTGTGCTGGACGACCCAGATATATGCAAGCCTAAGCCCAGTGGCAATCTTGGTTCAAACTTCCCAGATGATGCTTCAGGTGACTCTAAAGGAGAGTCAGATGATGATGACTATGATGATGACGATGTAAGAGCCTCCATGGGCTATGTTCGTCTACCTCAACATTCGGACGAAGAATACGAAGATAATGATGATGATGGTGGGTCTGGCCTTCACACGGAGACAGCTCCCATTAGTTCTAAAGAAACCTTCCAACCTGACACTCGTTTTACCAGTTGCCAATCATGTAATAAAGAATCTGATGTTACTCCTTCAGCTGCAGCTCCAAAATTAGAAATAAGTATGTAAAATATGCAGCAATAATTACGTATACTTTATTAAAATGGGGGCACTGTTGTATTAGGTAAGCATTGACATTAAGGGGGGGGGGGGGGGGGCATGTTTAAAGGGAGAGTAAATGGTTGTCTGGTTTGAGAAAGGGGTTTAAAATTTATAGGCTCCAAAAC
>WLWI01002825.1_pt1 | contig 14989 bp, 12 predicted proteins | sample 6701501 | NCBI WGS metagenome assembly WLWI01 (sample SAMN12718690, study PRJNA515312) | sponge metagenome | isolation source: marine sponge | host: Mycale hentscheli | place: New Zealand: South Island, Marlborough, Capsize Point | collected 2014-11-01
TATCGGCTCGAACAATCCCAACAGAAAAAAACCGCGTCGATGAAAACAACCTCCTCAACCAAACAAACCCCTTAATCCGGGCATTTTAATTGTCGCTATCCGGGAAAAATACTTGACGTTTATCAGGCTCGTCGAAGGTGGAGGAGACCACTTCGCCCTGGACCGAGCGCTGCATATCGGTGACTTCTTCGGGGCGTTCGTCAATGAGCAGGACAATGAGCACGGCTTCGGGGTGGTTCTGGGTCAGGGCGTTGGCGATTTTTTGCAGGATGACGGTTTTGCCCGTAAGGGGCGGGGCAGCGATCAGGCCGCGTTGGCCTTTGCCCACCGGCGACAGCAGGTCGAGAATGCGGGTGGTCATATCGTCGGCGCTCCACTCCAGCTTCAGCCGGTCGGTGGGGTGCAGCGCGGTTAAATTCTCGAACAAAGCCCGGCGTCGGGCAACCTCCGGGCTGGCCGCGTTGATCTCCTCAATGCGCAACAGGGCAAAGTGCTTTTCGCCGTTTTTGGGCGGTCGGATCTGCCCCGAGATAGTATCGCCGGTGCGCAGGCCAAAGCGCTTGATCTGGGTGTTGGACACGTAGATATCGTCGGGTCCGGGCATATAGCTATAGGTGGGCGAGCGCAAAAATCCCAGGCCTCCGTCGCGCACTTCGAGGGTGCCGTGGGCGACAATGCGGCCGTTGCGTTCTGTTTGGTGTCTGAGCACAGCGTAAATCAGATCCTGGCGTCGCTGCGATCCACGTTCGGGTATACCCAGTTCGTGCATCAAGTCTTGTAGCTGGCTGATATTCATGCGTTGCAGCTGGATGATATCAATACTTTCGGTCTCGACCGACATAGATCATGGGTCCTTTCGCTGTGAGCGATGGCTGGCTAGTGGGCCGGCGACGCTCGGAGGGGGAATGGATAGAGGGTGCTGGCAGATTTGCAAAGACAGGTTACTACACCGATAAAGTCCGGCCGATGGGGGAAAACGGATGTTCAGACCTGCCGGTTCAGGCCCAGGACAACGAATTCCGAGCACCGCGATTGCCAGTAATACAGATAGTGTTACCGGCAAAGAGCACGGCAGGGTGGAATTCTTGTCTTGCATATCCGGTGGCCATCGAGCGACGGCAGTACCGGTAGCCGATCAATCCAGGGAGCCCGCCGATTCGGGCAAGGAGTCTGTCCAATCGGTTGGTCAGTGACCTTAGCAGGGCGTCTGGAACAAAGCAGGTAGGTTAAGCGGGGCAAAGGAGGAGCGGATTGATGGTGCGGATAAATTCAGTGTAGAGAAAGGAGGGGGGACAGCGAAAACATGGAGCGAGATAGTAACCTATCAGCCAATATAGGATTTGCCATTCAGAAGAGCAAGCTGATACTACAGCATCCGCGTCTGAAGACGTTCGCGGAGTTGCCGTCAACCCGATTCACCAGGCCGAGGTCCAGCCTTGTATCAATCATTTCGTGCGCAACTCGTCGAAATACGTCGGGGCTGTCAACAGGGGTATCTAAATAGTCCATAGTCATAAGTCATAGGTGCCTATTTAGATTTTGCCTATCTGTTTTCTCCATTGATATCGGATCAACCCCGTCAAATAGGCCCAATCTGCCACCAAAGCAGCCAGCGCATAGACCAGCGCTTGAGTCCAGGTCCAGCCCTGACGCAACTCCCGGGCTGCGAGCCAAACCAAGCGCAGGCCCCAAAGCAAAGCCACCCCTCCCAGCAACACGCTCCCTGCGGTCCAATTCGATCCCATCGCGAGCAATAGGAGCCCGCCTAGGGCGATCAGCAGGGGCCCGGCGGTCCATAGTCGGGCGCGCCGCACCACCCGGTGGATGGCCGGAGCCTGACTGATCTGGGCCGAGTGGGCAAAGGTGGCGCCCTGGCGCACCCGGCGTTGCCACCACTGGGCAAAGGCAGTCTGGGCCGCGTCGTGATCGATCATGGGGGCGTTCAAATGGAGGATGGACCAGCCTCGCTGGTGCAGCCGATGGCACAGGTCCTCTTCGACGCCGCCGTGGAATTCAGTGGCGTATCCGCCCACCGCGGCAAACATGGAGGCCCGCGCCATACACCCTCCTTCGCAGTGCTCAATAGGCCCCAGGGGTTTGGCCCAATCCATCTCGCTGAGCCGGTTGTAGAGCGAGCGGTGAGCCTGCTCTTCGCGGGTGCGTCCGCAGACGATGGCCGTCCGCGGATCCTCGTCCAGCGCCTTCCGGCCTGTCGCCAGCCACGCCCCATCGACGATCATATCGGTGTCGAGAAATTGCACATAAGTCAGATCGGGGACCTGCTCGCGCAGCCGCTCGAAGCCCCGATTGCGCGCCCCGCCAGCGGAGAAATGCTCCGGCTCCCATACGACCACGTCGACCCCTTGCTCTTGACTCCAGGCGACACTGTCGTCGGTCGAGCCCGAATCGACGTAGACAATATGGTCGGTCTGGGGCTGCACCGAGGCGATACAGCGTTTAAAACGGGCGCCGCCGTTATAGCCAATAACAACCACGCCTACGGAGCCTGGTAGGGGCCGTTTTTTTCGCTTTCAATCATATCCTTATCTCCGAGGGAACAGCTTCGTTATGGACTCACAAAGATTCGAACAACGAAGCCGCTTTTGGGCGGACGGAAAGATCTACCTCCCTTCAGCCCTCGACACAGCGCCGCAGTTTCTCCAGCCCTTGGCGGGCCACCTGTTCGGGGCCCTGGTCCCAATACGATTGGTTGAATAATTCCAGCGACAGAATGCCGTTGTAGCCAATGCGCTCAAGGGCGGTCATAATTTGCGGCCAAGGGGCTTCGCCGTCGCCCGGATAGACGCGGTCGGCGTCGGTGATGGTCGCCCGCTCGGGGACGGCGGGAAAATCGTTGACGTGGATCAGTCCCAAGCGGCCGGCGCCGAAATGCTCAAAGCCGAAGTGGTGGCCGCTGCCTTTGTACATATGGAAGATATCGGCCAGTAATAATACATCGGGGCGGCCGCATTCGGCGGCCACCAACAGGGCTTCGCCGGTGGTGCCCAGGGTTTGGGCGATGCCCCAGTATTCGAGCAGCGGCTGCACGCCGTAGTCTTGCGCCAGGTCGTAGAGGGCGGCAAAGCGCTGGGCCACGGGTTTGATATCTAGGGCACGGTCGTGGATACCCATGGGCGGGGCGGCCACGTGCGGGCAGCCCAACTGGCGGGCCATAGCAAAGCAACGGGCCGCCTCGGCCAAGCCGGCGGCGCGGCGGTCTTCTTCGGGCACAGCCCACTCGGGAAAGCCGATCAGACTGACCAGGGCCAGGCCGCGTTCCTGGGCATGTTGGCGCACCTGGTCCAGGGTGCCGCCCTGGGCGACCCAATCGTCGAGTTCTTTTACCCAGGGCTCCAGGGCGTCCCAGCCGGCGTCGGCGGCGGTATCGATGGTGTCGAGGATGGTGGCGCCTTCGCTGCGGATAGTGCTGGTATTGAGGCAATAGGAAAAACCCATAATCGGTGCTCCTGAGGCGTGGTAGTTACGGGGTGTTTGGACGCTCTCTGGGTGGGCCGGCTTCCAGGTAGGCAGTGCGTCGCAGACCGCGCATCCGTAGGATGCTAGCCAACTCGGGACCTGCGGCCCTCAGACATCACTGCCTTCCAGCCAACCCACCCAGAGAGCTAGATAAACGGTGTCTCAGAGAAGACAGTTTCAATAGGAAGAACCAGTTAAGTCATGAAACTAAAAGAAACAACAGCGCTGGAGGGTGGGCAAGCAAGGGGAAGAGCGGTATACCTTCGATAGGGAATTAAAAGGTTTGGCCTATATCCATGGCCGCCCTGTGCTCTGGGATTATCTCGGGATACTAGCTAACTTTGGGGTAGTAGTATTTACATCCGTACATGATTAGCGGAAAAGCGATAATAGAGCCTTCCAGGTGGGTCGGCTGGAAGGGGGCAGTGATGTCTGAGGGGCCGTAGGCCCCGAGTTTACTGCCCCCTGGAAGCCGGCCCACCTGGAAGGCGCCCAAGCAAACCGGTCTTTCAGGTGCCCAATAGCAACCACACCCATGCCGCGACCAATACCCTTCTCCCTCAGCGCCCTGCTCTTTGCGTACTACCGCCGCTGGTACGCCTGCCTGGCCGTAGCCGTATTGGGCACCCTGATGCTGGCGCTTTGGGGGCGGACAGAGACGGGCCAGGCTCTCGAAGCAAGGACACTCGATTTTCGCTTTCGACAGTTTCCCATAGCCGCCCGGGCCGATACCAATATAGTCCTGTTGGCCATCGACCAGAGCAGCCTGGAATTTTTCGCCGACAACGATGTCGCCTGGCCCTGGCCGCGCGAATTCTACGGCTTTGTCACCCAGTACCTGGGCCAGGCCGGGGCCCGCGCGGTGCTATTCGATATCCTCTTTGACGAGGCCGACCTGGAACGCGACGAGACCAGCGCCGCCGAGACCGACGGGGCTTTTGCCCAGGGCATGGAAGCCGGCGGCAATGCTGTTTTGGCGATGATGATGGGCGGCGATGCCACCGGCACCGATATCGCCTCGTTTGCCGTCGACGTCGAGGCGGAGGAAGGGGTGCCGCACGTCGCCTATCCAGGGGTCCAGGTCCCTATTGAGATCCTGCGCCGGGCGGCGCGGCAATTGGGTGTGGTCAAGGTCGACGCCGAGGCCGACGGGGTCTTGCGCCGGGTACCCTTGCTCTATGGTTATCGGGGACAGTTCTATCCGCAATTTGCCTTTAGCGCCTTGCTCAATGACGACACTCGTCTGGGCGTTGGCGACGAGGCTATTATTTGGGAAGGGGAATCCTTGCCCGCCGACCGGCAGGGACGCTACCTGATCAACTGGTACGGACCGGGTGGCGTCGATGGGGTTTTCCGCCATATCCCCTTCAGCAATGTGGTGCAATCGGCGGCGGCGAGCCAAGGTGGTGGCGAGCCGATGTTGCAGCCGGCCTACTTTGCCGGCAAATACGTCATTGTCGGGGGGACAGCGGCTGGGCTATACGATTTTAAAATGACACCGATGGGTATTGTTCCGGGCATGGAAATCTGGGCCACGACGCTGAGTAATCTGCTGCACCGGGACCACGTGGTGGTGCCGCCGCCCTGGGTCAACTGGCTCAATGCCGGGCTGGTCTGTTTTTTCGTCGCCTTTATTTTTGCCCGTTTTTCCTGGCGTTTGAGCACTGTGCTGGTGCTGCTGATCCTGGCTTATCTGGCCGGGACAGGGTTGGGATTGTGGGCCTGGAAACGGCTTTGGATCAATATGAGTTTGCCGGCGGTCGGCATTGTGGGCACTTATCTCTATATTGCCACATTGAGCTATTTTGCCGAAGGCCGGGCCCGCCGCCAAGTGCGACAGATTTTCGACCGTTATGTCCACCCCGAGGTGGTTGAGCGCATGCTGCGGCAACCGGGGCAGGTGGAAGTGGGGGGCAGCGAGGTCTACGCCACGGTAATGTTTTCCGATATCGGCGATTTTACCGGTTTTGCCGAGCACAAAAACGCCGCCGAGCTGGTGACCCATCTCAATAGCTATTTTGACCGTCTGGCCGGGATCGTATTGGACCACGACGGCCTTCTCGATAAATATACCGGCGACGGCATTATGGCGTTGTTTGGGGTGCCTATGACGCGGGACGACCACGCTCTGTTGGCCTGCCGGACGGCGCTGGTGCAGCGGGCCTACAGCGTCCAGCAGCAGCAGCGGGCGGGGGGCGTTTTGGCTCCGGCGGACCATTTTCATGTGCACACCCGTTTCGGCATTAATTCGGGGCGCATTGTCACCGGCAATATCGGCTCGTCGCGGCGCATGGACTATACGGCTATTGGCGATGGTGTCAATCTGGCCGCCCGCCTGGAAAGCCTTAACAAAGTCTACGGTACCCAAGTTATGCTGTCGCACGATACCTACCAACTGGTGGCCGACCACTTCCTCGCCCGGGAATTGGATTTGGTGCAGGTCAAGGGCAAGACCGTGGCCTTGCAGGTCTACGAGCTGGTGGCCCAGCGCCAGGCCCTGGAGGCCGACCAGGCCTTGGGGTGGATGGCGCAATACGGCGAAGCCCTAGGGCTCTATCGGGCCGGCCAATGGCAGGCGGCCATGGAGGGTTTTAGGGATCTGGCCGAAGGGGATTGGGCCGATCCGCCGGCGCGGATCATGCAGCAGCGTTGCGCCGCCTTGCTGGCGGCTCCGCCCGACCATTGGGACGGTGTTTTCGTACTGGAGGAGAAATGATCAGATATTGGCTGCTAACCACACTTTGGGCCACGGTGGTTTGGGGTGCGGTTGAGGAATACACCATCAAGCGGCCCGACGCGGTGCTGCGTCAGGGGCCCGGGTCGTATTTTGCCGTGGTCGCCGAATTGCCGGTGGGCGCCCTGCTGGAGGTGGAGGCCGAGGAGCGCGGCTGGTACAAGGGGCGGTCGGGCGATATGCAGGGGTATGTATCGAAAAAAGCCACCCTGGCCCGCGGCAAGCGCGACGATATCTTTGGCCGTATGGGGGCCCAACGTCCCGTCAGCAAAGTTTCGCAGCACGGGGTTTCGGCCGGTATTAAGGGGTTTGCCGAAAAAGTCCTGCCCCATCTCAAAGGTGGGGAGGGGCCCTTGCAGGAATTGCTCGACTACCGCATTGATGCGGCGGCCTACCAGCGTTTCCGGGCCAGTACTTATGCGTCGCTCGACCTGGCTATGGTACAGGCGGACTTGCCCTTGCCGCCGCGTCAGGACGAGGTCTTTTTTACCTTTTCCGAGCAGGGCATGGGGCTGGCCGTGGCCAGCCGTATCGGCGAGATGGGGCTGTATCGGGACCCAGATCTACAGGCCTATCTCAACTACGTCGGCCAGCTGGTGGTGGAGGCGGGGGAGGCCTACGATACGGGGTTTAAATTCTTCATCCTCGACCACGATTCGTTCAATGCCATGGCCTGTCCGGGGGGGCTGGTCTTTGTCACCCGAGGGCTGTTGCAAGGGCTTCGTTCCGAGGCTGAATTAGCCTGCGTCTTGGGGCATGAAATAGCCCATATCAGCCGCTATCACGGCATGCGGGAAATGGAAAAGCGCAAGGTCCGCATTGTTGCCGAGGACGCCTTTGCCGAATTGGCCGCCGAGGTCGAGCCGGCCGTCCAGGAGCGCTTGGCGATGGAACGGGAACTGGAGCAGATAGGGTTGGATATCTACGAGCGCCTGGTGGCGGGCCGGTTGGCCGAATACGAGGAGGAGGCCGATGCGGTGGGGCTGCTTTACGCCGCCCGGGCGGGTTACGACCCGCGGGCGGTATTGGCGTTGTTGGCCCGTCAGAAGGGGGCCGCCGCCGGGGCCAACGCCCATTATGGGCCGACGCAAATAAACGAGCGCCTGGCCCGTCTGCAGGGGCAGTTGCAGCAGATGGATTTGCCGCCGGGTTTAAGGGCCCATGCGGTCCGTTTTACCGAGACGGTGCGGGCCGGTGGGCATTAACGAAAAGGATAGGTCATTATGGCAAGAATATGTGGGGTCGAGCTAAAATCGTCCGACGCCATCTTGGCGGTTATTGAGGACAGAGACGGCAACGCCGAATTCATCGATGTTGAACCCCGCAGGATCAAAATAGGTAACGACGAGTTGCGTGCAGATATCCAGTCTTTCTATGATTCCTTTGTAGATTTTGTCCGCGTAAATGGCATTGATGTGGTCGTGGTCAAGAAGCGGGCCAAGAAAGGCCAGATGGCAGGGGGCGCCGTTTCGTTCAAGTTAGAGGCGCTGATTCAGCTGAACGGCACGGTCGATGTCGAGTTTGTTTCTAGCCAGGGGATTGCCGCAGCCAACAAACGGGGCTTATTCGATATTCCCGCTGGGTTGAATAAATATCAAGAAGGCGCCTTTATGGCCGCCAGCCTTTACCGTCGCCAGAATTGATTCATGCGCTACGTATATTTCGCCGGCAGCGCTGCGGCAATGGCCCCTGCCGTTTTTCTGCTGTAGCCTAGTCACGACAAGGAGGCAGCCCCGTGCAGTCACGGATTCTCCTTTCTACCTTTTTCAGTTGCCTGGCGCTGGGGGCGACCGCGCTCGCTGCCCAAGAAGACTACTCGCCCGGCACCTTCCAATTGACGCCGCAAATCGACTTGGGCCTGCAGCCGACCCAGCTCATCGTACCCAACCAATACCTCTCCAAGGCACCGGGGTACGAACTCAATACCCCCCGGCCCTTCTTTTTTAATTTGCCGCCGGGTTTTCGCATTAGGCTGTTCGCCGCCAGCCGCCATTTGCGCAAAGCCCGCTTTATGGCCTTTAGCCCCGACGGGGTACTGCACGTGGCCAGCATGGGGCGCTACAGCTTGGAGGAGACCAACAGCGCCATTATGGCCTTTCCCGACCGCGACGACGACGGCGTCGCCGATGCGGCTATAGTGGTGGCCGACGGCTTCAAATTGGCCCATAGTCTGGCCTTTCACCAGGATGCGCTATACGTAGCCGAAGCCGACCAGATCACCCGCCTGATCGATGCGGACGGGGACGGAATCTACGAACAGCGCGCCGTACTTATTGCAGATATTCCCGCCCTGGGCCATCATACGACGCGGACGATTGTCATTGACCCGGTCAATGAGAAGCTCTTTGTCGGAGTCGGCTCGCCCTGCGATCTGTGTCGGCCGGAAAAGCCCTTTCGCGGCTCTACGTTGGAGGCGCTGCCGCCCAGCCCGGAGTGGGGGACGGTGTTGCAATTCAACCTCGACGGCTCGGGGCGGCGCGTCTGGGCCACCGGCATGCGCAACCCCGTGGGGCTGACCCTGCACCCGAGCACCAACCAGTTGTGGGGCACCCACAATGGCCACGACCGCGAAGGGGCGCACTTGCCGCCCGAGTGGATCGATGTGATCGGCGAGGGCGACTTTATGGGCTATCCCTTTGTCTTTGGTTATCAGGTGCCGGTCGATTCCCGGGTTGGGTTGTACCGCGATGTCGGTATCTGGCCGCTGACTCGGGCCGACAGTCTGGCCATTGGCCGCCAAAAGCGCCCGGCGGCCCTGGTGCCGGCGCATCTGGCGCCAATGGGGATCCATTTCTACACCGGCGACCATTTTCCGACGCAGTTCCGCTACGCCGCCTTTGTCGCCCTGAGGGGTGGGCAGACCAAGGGCAATCTGGCGGTGGTGCCCGGCTTTAAAGTGGTCGCCCTGTTCAGTGAGGCGGACGGGGCCAACGCCCAGATCGCCGATTTCCTCACCGGTTTTGGCAGCGATCCACAGGGCTCTCAGGTCTGGGGCAAACCGGTGGGCATCTCCCAGGACGCCCAAGGGCGGCTCTACGTCACCAGCGACCAGGTCATTGATGCCGTATACCGCATTGAAGCGGGGCCTTTCCTGGGGGGGCTGGAGCACAACCTGCCCGATACGGTGGCCAGCGGCAATCGGTTTTCGCTGCAGGCCACCGTGCGCTTGAGCCGTTTCGACGCCAGTGGACCAGCGCCCGTTCTCTGGGCCGATTTGAGCGCTTTGGGCGGTCCGGAAAACCAGCTTTTGACAGCAGTAGATGACAGCCTTTTTCAGCTCGATATCCCGCTGGAGATAGAGCGGCCGGTGGGGCGCTATCCCTGGCTGGTGCGCGCCGAGCAGGGCGACGAGGTGCTGGAATTCAAGCGCCAGACGGTCGTTTTGCCGGGGGACGATATTGCCCTTGTCGCCGGCGGGGTGGCCCCGGGTTGGCGCCTGGAGGTGGGTGGGGGCGCTGCGTTGCTGGAATCGGCTGCTGACCGGCCGGGCCTTTCCCTGGCGGTGGAGCCGGCTTCGTACGGGGTCAATTGGACGGTCGATTTTATCGCTGATAGGCCGGTCGAGACCCTGGGCTACAAGAGCTTGCAACTGGCTTTCCATCCGGGCGACAGTCAGATCCCCAAAATCTCTGCGTTGGTGGTGACTGTAGACGGCTTAACGGTGGATTTGCTGCACGACAGCGACAGCCCGGGTCTGGACCTGGAAGCCCGGGCCTGGCAGGTGATAGAGATTCCGCTGGAGACCTTTGCCCTGCAGTATGGGCCCAGTGTGGGCGCCCGCAGCCAGTTCTCGAGAAAAGAGCGGTTGGGGCAAGTGGGCAGGGTGCAATTGGCCGGCAATATAGCGGGCACCATCTATCTGGACGATATGCGTTTATTGACCGAGAAAAGGTCTGCTACTGCCGTGGTGGAAGGCGGCGCTGCGACCGGGGACCTGGTCCCGGGGCTGGAGCAGAATTATCCCAATCCGTTCAATAGCGATACGGTTATTCGCTTTGCCCTGCCTCAGGCGGGGTCGGCGGATCTGGCCGTCTACAACTTGGCCGGGCAGAAAGTGGCCCAGCTGCTGGCCGGACCCCGTCCGGCCGGGGCCCATGTCATTTCCTGGGACGGCCGCGACCAGACTGGTCGGGCGCTGGCCAGCGGGGTATATCTGTATCGCCTGCAGGTGGGCCAACAAGTGCAAACGCGCAAGTTGTTATTGCTGCGGTGAAAGCCAAGGCCTTCCTCCAAAAAATAAGCGCCCCGGCCAGCGAAAATTTCGGGAAATAACTCACCTCCTCGTCAGCAACAGCAGCCGTTGCCGAATGGGCCGCGCTTCCCCTGGGGAGCGTGTTTTTTTGTGCCTGCGATTTTTCACAGACCTTTTGCCGCCAACTGTGCACTTTAGGGGAAGAAGACGGATAGCTGGATAAGGGAGATTGGCGAAATGGCTCTGCAGAATATGGAGTTAGAGCAGTTGGTGTGCCGCAGCGCCGCCGAGCGTTGCAACGGCGAGGAAGGGGCCCCGGCCTTTGGCGAGTTGGTGCGGCGCTTCCAGGATATGGCCTACGGGTGCGCCTTGGGGCTGGTGGGCGATGCGCAGTTGGCCGAAGATGCGGCTCAGGAGGCTTTTGTCGAGGCCTGGCGTCATTTGCCCAGCCTGGCACAACCGGGGGCCTTTCCAGGGTGGTTCAAGCGCATCGTTGTGCGGCGCTGCTCTCGCTTGCGGCCCCGGCGCCAGGAGAGCCTGCAGGATGGGGCCGATTGGCCCGACGCAAAACCTTCGCCGCAGGCCTTGGTCGAACAGCGCCAATTGCAGGAAAGAGTGCGCCGGGCCGTGGGCGACCTGCCCGAGGGCGAGCGATTGGCGGTGATGCTGTTTTATCTCGACGAATATTCGCAACGCCAGATAGCCGATTTTCTCGAAATCAGTCTGTCCGCCGTTAAAAACCGCCTGTTCTCCGCCCGGAGACGGCTAGCAAAAGGGATGAGCGATATGGTACGGGATGATATTCAACGCCGACAGCCTTCGCGCGACGGTAGTTTTCAGGCCAAGGTGGCCTTCAGTCTGCAACAGGGCGATCTCCACGCCCTGGTCCTGTTCAGCCCAGATGGGCGCTATTTGGTCGGAGATTCGGGGGCTGGAAATGCGGCTCTGTGGGAAGTGCGTACGGGGCAGCGACTGGCCGAACTGTCTGGGCAAGGCTATGGGCCGGCGTTGGATTTTAGCCCCGACAGCAGTCTGGTGGCAACCGGTTCGGGGACTGGCCAGGTGGCTGTTTGGCGGGTGCCCGACGGGACGTGCCTACACCGGTTCACGCACGGGGGTGAAGTGCCGATGTTGCGCTTTAGTCCCGACGGCCAACTGTTGGCCACCGTCTCCTATGACCTGAGTGTCGGCCTGTGGGATATAAGCAGCGGCGAGCGGCGGGCGAAATTGGCCCACCGGCACTATCTTGAATCCGTCGAATTCAGTCCTGACGGCCAATACCTGGCCACCGGCGACCAGGGGGGGACCTGCAAGGTGTGGGAGGTGGCTAGCGGACGCGAGTGCCTGGCCCTGGAACATGGCTGGGAAGTACCCAATTTGGCTTTCACGCCCGACGGCCGCTATCTGGCCACAGCCTGTTATAGTCAGCGCGCTGGGCTGTGGGATTTGGCCACCGGCGAGTCCCTGGCGACCCTCGAACACGACAGTGCCGTGGAATCGGTGGCCGTCAGTCCGGATGGGGCAATTCTGGTTACGGGGTGCCACGATGGCACGGTCAAATTGTGGAATTTGCCGGGGGCCGGACTGCGCGCCACGCTCAAGCACGAGGCCGAGGTGCCGCGTTTTGCCTTTAGCCCGGATGGGGCTGTCTTGGCGACCCCTTCATACGACCAAAGTGTCGGTCTGTGGGAGTTGGCCACGGGCAAGCAGTTGGGTGCTTTGCAATACCGCAGCCCGGTGGAGGGCATCGCCTTCAGCCCGGATGGTACCTTGATTGCCGCCGGGTGCTTTGACGGCGATGTGCGCGTCTGGTCCTTGGCCGAGGAGGCTTGAGTTATTCGAAGTCCCCGCCAAGGGTCAGGTAGAGAAGGCCATGGCGGCGGGCCAAAGCCATAATTTGCCGCAAGTGCCGCCGTGGGGCTGCCCATGGGGCGGTGATGACGATATAGGCGGCATCGGGGTTTTGTGCCCGCAAGGGCTGCAGGCGGGCTTCCAGGGCAGACAGGGGGATAGGAGCACCGTTGAGTTGCAGACTCCCGTCGGCGGCCAGATGCAGGCGGATTGCGGCGGCGGCCGGCGGCGACAGGACGTCCGGCGAGACAGAAGGGACCATGGGCGTCGGGGTGCTGGGGCCAGCTTGGGGGGCGACCCGGCTGGGGCCGCCCCCGGCACAGGCTACTAAGAGTGCCGGCAGGACTGCGAGGAGCCAGGTCGTGCGCGGCCTTATAGACTCGTGCAGTTTTGCGACCAGACGGTGGCCAAAGGCGATCAAAAGGGCCATAGATTTCCCTGAAATATCCCTGTTTTAAGGAAGCGCAAAAAAGTGCCGTGTAAGGTCTGCCTCTAATATACGGGATTCACCGGGGTTGGACCCTTCAGTCTAGGCGGTGCCCAGCGGCAAGGTGAAATAAAAGTGGCAATGACCTCGGCAGGGCGGCCCCGGAAAAGGACTGCCCTGCCGGTAGTTTAGGCGCTGGGGACAGGCCCCCAGGTCGGCGCGAAATCGTTGGCCGTATTATCCGACAGCTGGATCAAAGCACCGTCGTCCAGGTTGAGGCGGTATATTTGTTGGCGGCCCTGGCAATTGGCCTCCAGGGCCAAAGCGTGGCCCTCGGGGGACCAACTGATACCACCGACCCCTTGGGGCAAATCGGTGAGGCGTCTGGGCTGAGTGCCGTCGCGGTCCATGATATAGAGTTGGTTGGTCCCGTCGCGGTTGGAGACAAAGGCAATGTGGCGGCCGTTGGGGGAAAAAGCCGGATCGGTGTCGCCGGCGGGAGAATCGTGCAGTTTGCGCTGCTGATTGCCCTCGGCGTCCATCAGGTAGATTTGGCCGCGGCCGTCGCGGTCGCTGGTAAAGGCGATATGGCGGCCGTCGGGGGCAAAGGCCGATTCGATTTCGACGGCGGGGTGGTTGGTCAAATTGCGCTGGTTGGCCCCGTCGCGGTCCATGGCGTAGATCTCGATATTGTCGGCCCGGTCGGTGGTAAAAATGACCGTCTGGCCATCGGGCGACCAGTGCGGGCGCAGGTCGGGGGCGTCGTTGTCGGTCAGGCGTTGGGGCTGGGTGCCATCGGCGTTTATCAGATAGATTTCGCCTTTGCCGTGGCGGCGGTCGCAGTAGGCGATATGGCGGCCGTCGGGCGACAGGCTGGGGTGGTCGGCTTCCCAGTCGGGGCTGCGGGTGAGGTTGGTCACGCCGCGGCCGTCGGGGGCCATGGCAAAGAGGTCGGGGGCGCCGTCGCGGTCGCTGACAAAGACGATTGTGGACGCAGTGGGGGAATGATTGGACATGGAAACCCTCTCTCGGAATAGGCCTGGTGTCCGCAAAACAGGCTGAAAGAAGGCCGTATGTAGGCTGGTAGGGCCGGGGTGGGCGTTGGTACCCTTTCCGCGGACGGGCGGCTTCCCCATAGCACAAATATTAATATACTGCTCTTTTGTGCAGGCTGCAAGCACAAAAAAGAAAAGCCCGCCCCTGTCCAAGAGGGGCGGGCTTGAGACTTATTGGCTGGCCCCGCAACGGGGCCAGCTAGGTTGCGGGTTGAATGGCGGCAATCGGCCCCTTTTAGTTATCCGAGTCCTGGGTGTTTTCAATAATCTGATCGGTTAGGCCGACACGCCGGGCGATATCCATAAGCTTGCCTAGCAATTGGGCGTCGCCGGCCCCGTCGTGGATATGGATCCGACTGTCTTGCGGCGCCGGGTTGTGCAAATGGCCCAAGACCAATGCCAGATCGTCCAGAGCAATGGCCTTGCCGTTGAGGGTGAGGGTTTTGTCGGGGGCCACGCCGAGGCGGGTCTGCGGCTGCACCGGGGCGTGCACGACGATGGTTTTTTGTATGATGGAAGGGTCTATCGCCAGGGTATCAGCAGTCGATTCGATGACGATGCGCTCGTACTGGCCGCTGCCGGCTGCATGCAGCGCCTTCTCCACCGATATGTGAGCGGGCAGAGAATAGTCGACCGTGCTGGAATCGGTTTGGACCGCAAAGAGGGCGGCGCGGGCGTGGATGGGCAGGCCCGTCAGGGTCGAATCGAGCTGCTGCAGGCGCACCATGGCTTTGCGATGGACGATGGTGTCGAGCGCCGTTTTGCTGTAGACCATCAAGACCTCGCTGTCCTCCTCGTCGGCGTGGCCGTGGGTAGATGGGAGGGAGTCGCCCTTTAGGATCCGCATATGGACCTTGAGCGAATCGCCGTCGGCTGTGCCGTGGTAATCGTGGGTGAGCACCTCCTCGTCAATTACCCGCATGTGGATTTTGACGGAATCACCTTCGCCGTGCGGCGGCAGGGCGATTACGCGCTTGACGATTTTGAGTGAATCACCGTCGGCGTGGCCGGGCAGGGCCAGCATTTCCACGTGCATATCGGTGCCCTCGGGCAATTGCAGAGCGTGCATGGCAATGCTGAGGGAATCATCGCGGGCTAGACCGCTGGTGCCATAGTGCTTGGTAAAGACTGGACTTTTGCAAAAATCAGGTGAGGGCAAGATGGTCCATAATCTTTGCGATCTCCCATTTAGCATCCGTTGCTTGTTGAATGGCCCAGGTCAGCGTCTTGCCCAAGACCTCTTTGGCAACGGC
>WLWI01002826.1_pt1 | contig 14985 bp, 7 predicted proteins | sample 6701501 | NCBI WGS metagenome assembly WLWI01 (sample SAMN12718690, study PRJNA515312) | sponge metagenome | isolation source: marine sponge | host: Mycale hentscheli | place: New Zealand: South Island, Marlborough, Capsize Point | collected 2014-11-01
AAATACCCACAAAATACACAACCAGAGAAGACTAGCTATTGATTGATACTGTGAATTGTTAACATGTTAAGGCTATAATTTCACCCACATGACCTAAACTTAAGGAAAGAGGAAGATGCAAGCACACACCGGTAGACCTAAACCGGATAAGTAGCTAGTGGAGAATTAGCTCGAGAAAGTAATTCCAAGAAGTTGGACACTAGCTCATTTGAGCAGACACCACAGTTACACTAATAGGAGGATGTTGACTAGACAAGAGAGAAAGACAGTATTCAAATACCTAAATATGCAAAGCCAGCTTATTAAGTCGTTCCATTGTAAATACAATAATGTCATAATTATAGATGTAAATTATTACCACTTATAATAATGTACTCGTGTATGATGTATGTGTGTGTGTGTGTATGATGTATCTCTGTAAACTCATTAGCAAACAATTAATTATGGAATCATGCTAGGAATGATAATACTTCTACCTGTCACCTCTACCTGCAATTCCCTGCAGACTGACAATCACAACATAAAATGTAAAAGAAAAAAATGTTAGATGTTCAGATTTGCAAATTAAAAAAAGCTTCCTTTTGGTAAGTGCATGATGAATGAGTAAGCTCCTGTCATTAAAGGTGTGTATTGAATGGACATATGTACATGTCAGGATGTCCTACGTACCAGGATAACAAACTGGTGAGAGACTTCTACAACATCCTCATGCACGCTCACTCTTTTCAACATGACATAATAAGAAGTTGAACATTCTTGCCGATAATATGCTAACAGCTGGAAATGCCTGACTATTTTCACTTGACCTTCATCCTGGTGGACTTCCCGAGGTCAATGCTGGACCCAATCCAGACACACGGAAAACCAGCAAATGTTAATACAATAGCTGACATCAAACTTTCAAGTTTAGCGTTTTCTTCATAAAAGTTTCTGTATGAACTAAATTTCTTATAAATGATGTTTGTTACAATGTTGTATAAACTGATTAGTAAGGAAATGACTGAGATACATGTGCAGAGTCAACTAGAACAGGACACATCAGTTTCATTCCATCCCAGATATGATGCCATGAATAACAGGAGGAAGCAACACACCAAAGAGAAAGTTTGTATTCCTGTATGTCTATTAATCATCATCAGTGTATGCATACCAGAACATCCTAACCAAATCACTGCTTCCTAGAAGTGCACATATTATTTGCATCATAACATTGTTCCAGTTTCTGATGTGTGGGAACGCTGCTCAAGGCCACAAACTATTATTAAACACTGCTGATTTATGGTATCCAAATCAATGGTTAAAATCAACACAAAGTTCGTGATAGTAAAGCCAAGAGAGTAGCAACAGACATCGCAGTGGCAAATTCTACAGAACATGAATCTATATTAATATTTACATGACTGACCAATCAGATTGCTTGCATGTGACTCAGGGGTGGCGGAAGCAAATTTACTTTGGTCAAGCGAATATGACCCACCACTTAGTATGGCAATATATGCTTGTATTAATGGTAAAATATTTTTTATAAAACAAAGGTGTAGTTCTATAAGTTAGTTTAATTATATCCAAATATGAAATGCAATAACTGATGGGGTGAAACTAAAAGTTAACTATGACAAAATATATTTCAGAGCTCTTTCTACTAAAACTAACATAAAAATATATAACAAAAATTAACTAAGTGGTATTAAAATAGTGTAAATGGTCAGATAAAAAATAATGAAATTCCTGCATTGTTCAAGTATTGAATAAATTTTGTGATTAGGATTTTCAATTCTAAATAAAAAATAGCTTCTCAACTAAGATTTGTATAAAATAGTTCTAACTAAAATAACTATAACATCAGAAAAAACTATTTAAAAGTTACTAAATTTTAGTTACAACTATACACTGTAACTATAACTAAAATTGGAAAAATTCTATTGTAAAATAAAACTAATTTTCTTTCTAAAATTACATGAAACTTCACTGGCACACTATTAAACTATCACTACTTTAGCCAGCCGATAGCTAACTCAGACACTCGAAGCTAAATACAAATCATGAATAACTAATGCATAGTCAACAGTATCATATTGGTGGGCGGAGTCAGCATTTTATCACCGTTGGTGTGAGCTAAATACTCAGTTCTGCACAGAACAGAACACTAGCTGACACTGTGTTAAGTTAGTGTTTTAGGTAAGTCATTGGCAGAAAAATTTCCTAGCTAAAATATTGGTACAGCAATTGCCGAGTCTGCCGGGCCAGTTCATGCATATATATATAGTGAGAGTAAGTTTGAGCTGCCTAATGGTATAAATACAGCATATCATCTTAATTCTTAAAACTAACTCGTGTGTCGATTCCTCTTCCATATGTATACTCAATCAATACCTTCACCTACTCAAGTCGCTATCTATTGCACAACTTCATAATAATATTATATCACATCCACTACTCGCAACTATCAAATCAATGGACGACAAATTACTGATAATCATTTGTTGTTTCAAGACATCGGAACTTGTGTTTGAGATACATGAAGTGAGTGGAACTTAACTTCCAACCATCCAGCGTGGAGGAGATGGCAAATGCACAATGACACCTAGAAAATTTCTAACTCAAAGAAGTTATTCTTTCAGAAGCCATTCATTGCAGAGAGAATGGAAGCCAGTGTGCTAGTATGTAGATATCTTCCTTTTCGGAAGTCTGTTAACACTAAAAGAGGAACTGGGATATTCTGATATCAGACTTTCAAGTGCCGCACTAACCACTAAAAATGGAATTAATGTTGGGGAGTCAATGAGCAAATTAAGGAGAATGTGGTTACTAAAAATAAGGAGAGAATGGAGCGGGTGTTGTCAAAACAACATATATATTATAATATGTAATTATAAACAAGACAACAACACAAAAATGTAATCTTATTTATGGAAAATATTACAAGTACAGAATCAGGCAGGAAATTCGTAACCTTTACATAGTAATACACGCATGATGGGGTCTCCATTAACAAAGATGATTCTCTTACTTTTCATACATTGAGAATTCTCAGTAAAATGTGTAATAATATTTAGGTGCCATGAAATTTACACTGCAAGTATTAAATTAGCCTGCGAGACATTTTAATTCCATCAGTAATCCAATACTGTCTGAGGTTAGACAGATGAAATATGCAGATCATGAATTCCTCATTATCATATCCGCAGTACTTTCCCCTTGTTTGCAACAACTCCAGCCCTTCCCTGATCTAGTGTATCACAAACTTTTATCAGACTGGAAACACTCGATGACTAACTTCAAAACACATGACTGAAATTGTCGTAACCACCACTGAGGGTCATGGACCGTGAACCTTGACCCCTCTCTGTATCACTGTGTGTAATAAACCATGTTAACAGTTCATGAACTTTCTCCAATTAATTTATCGACTGGGGAGCACACACAAATGTAACTGGTACTACCAATTTTTTCAGCGCATACTAATTTTCTCCTTTAACAATAACAGGAACATGGAGGTGGTTATAATGCAGACAATTTCATTACACTAAGACAAACAGCTCATGTTTTGAATTGTACAAGTCCAATAATTTCATGAATTCAAAACTCACGAATTAAACTATGTTTGAAATTCAAATTACTAGATTAATGACTAAAATTGCGGTAGAGATTTAAAACATATTCTCCAAGTATCTTATAATCAACATAATACCAACTTCTCAAAGAGTATCTATTAGTTATACATTTCTACTAGTCACAACAACCACAATAATAATAATAATAATAATAATAATAATAATAATGTATAAACACCAAACAAATGAGGCTGTCCCTCTATATGAACTGATGTATGAACGTATAATGAATGTGAACGCTAGTGAAGACATAAATGATACCAATTAAGTCAAAAGGCTTCTCACTACAGCTACATAGTGTGAAATTGTGCAGAGTAAAAATAAAGTCCCTTCCATATAGTAATATCCTGAAGTGTGTCTGACACTTGACAATTATCTCAAACTGTTACTCTGGCAGTCTGTGGCTTCTACCGTACCGATGGCTTCATATGGTACTACTGTGACATTGTGATGTATATGCAATTTCAATATACTACTAATAGGGACGAAGACTTAGAACTGAGGGTCATCCATCTGTCAGAGGTGACAGGATTGAGGGGACATTTGGGGGATCACGTTGCCGGCTAATTGTCCCGGCAAGCTGTGAGGTGAAAGCCACGAGTAATTGGGTCTTAACCACGGATCCCATTGTGTGCAGAGTACCAGTGGCAACCAACACAAACCACAAGTCACTTTCTCTTCTTGCTATCGCTAGACCACAGGAAAGATTATTTTACACTTGTGGGGGGAATATCTCTAATCTTGTTGAAGGAAGTATTGGGTTATTTAGAGGGCTCAGTTCCAGATACACTGGGCTCGAGTGGCCATCTCTCCACACATTGGCCTTTCATGCATATATATGCATGAATACTTAGTAGTTGAAGGGGACAGGACTATAATATTTACAAACCACATCCTTCGTACCAAAAATAAATAAATAAATATATAAATTGGTAAGGCAACAATAGTGTTCACTTAATCGTTCTTTCCTTGTGTATTTGAGATACCTCACATGATATGGCACTAATTCTCTTTTCTCTGCTCTAAGACTTCTTAATAACACTATAACCTGACTCAACCCAAGCTCCTTTTGTAATTCTTTTTTTTTTAGCAGCATATCCTCTCGTACATACCTAAACCTCTTAACAAAGAACAACTTTCACCTTTTAGTACAGTCAGCTTGGTCATAAATTATCAATATATAGCACAATAGGGCAATTCTTTAAAATGGAGTCATATATTTTAGGATCTACAATAATGATGAAATATCCCAAGCTTCTTTGCTGCTACAGAAAGTATCACAAGATGAAGACTGTGAAGTTCTTTATTAGTTGGAGCATCAAGTGAAGTCCACAGAAGTAGACACCAACGAACACAACAAGTGAAAATATCCCCTAAAGAAAACCCCAAAAGCTCGAGCAGTAATCTTGTAGCTTGTTGTGTCCATCGAACAAGTTAGGTACAGAGTTTGAACAGAACAGGTGTATCTGTGCAAGTTTTATTCCATGTACTGAAGCAACATCAAATGTTAGTAGATGTTCAATGAACATTGAGTCCGGCATTTTAACAACACACGTGACACTCCCTACACTTACAGCTAACAGAACTAACTACAGCATAGCTGTTCTCTCGGATGTGCTGTGTCAAATATTTGCCTGAGTATTGGCGGATTGCATTTAATAAACACCAACAAATGCCAGAGGCTGTTCTATCTAAATTCAAACTGCACACACTCTGCACTCCAGTATATATGACCCCTCCCCATATTTTTGGGTCACAATCTAAAAAGGTCATTTGTCACATAAACACCTTTAAACACACACAAAAATACAAGAGATGCCCTTGGAGACCCCCCCCCCCCCCTCCCCCCCATATTGAAACATCTTCCTACACCACTATATATATGTATAATTGCAGTGATCACTTGTCTGTTTATTGCCAGTGCAACTCCTTATCTGCTGGGGAAACATGTGAAGTGTAACCAGAACCATACACTGATAGGTAGCAGTGAGAGACTCTAAGTCTCTTCCACACACACACACACACACACACACACACACACACACACACACACACACACACACACACACACACACAACTTCCTAGTTGATAGAATCATTTCCTAGCTGGAGATGATCTGTCAAGTTTACTAAGTGGACAGATAGCAGACTCCATGGTTACTCTAGTGGGGGGTCAAGTCCGCACATGACCCAGTGACATCAAACATACACACACACACACACACACACACACACAACAATACGAGTGTTTGAATATGTGTGACGGTCGACTGCTTGTCACATGATTATTTAACACAAGATGAGCCACACTGTTTCCACACGTTCAGTATTACTAAAGAAGGCGGGGCTAGACTGAGGTTACATGTACACACACACACACACACAAAAAAAAAAACAATAACAAATTTTATTGAATCAGTTTATTTGGGAGATAGACAGCTTGAGCACAAGGTGAATATACTGTAACTTGCAGCTCCCAGTCTACTGCACTGAGGCTAGGAGTGCATATTGGCTTGTTTGAACTACAGTTTACATGAGGGATAGGTCACACCCCCATATTCAGTAGAGCCATATATGTAGCCGCTACTGCTGAAGAAAAAAAAAAAAGTAAAATATCACACGACTTTTATGACCAAATATGGACAAACCAGCATTACACTGGCTGGGGTTGGACTGCCAGCATCGATGGAATACATCACACCACGACTGACGGTACATCCAATGATAGTCAAAATAACAGTTACCACTGGAGGAGAAACTCTTAATGCATGCACCCAACATGCAATGCAGGGCAATTAATCCTTGACATATAAACTGCTCCTGCTAGTAGTAGTAGTAGTAGTAGTAGTAGTAGTAGTAGTAGTAGTAGTATCATCACCATCATCATCATCATCATCATCATTATCATCATCACTACCGGCTGTTTCAGTTAGACGATCTAGCTGATTATAGGGTACTTCTCTATTTGCTACTTACGTCTACTGAGTAGAAGACTAGAGGCTACCCAATAGCATTAATTAACACATCCCCTCAATTAAGGACTGTTTAATTAGTACTGTCTGGCATAAGAGCAGCATGACCTCATCATATGTCATCCAATTATGCGTCTAAATTAATGATGTACGCATGCCCTCTTAACACAAACTACAACAGGACAGATGTAGCAGCAAAGAAGATAAAAATTATGTCTCACACACACACACACACACATGCGTAACCATTGAGTCTGGCAATGTCGTGCGTCAGAGTGATACAATGTGACCCGCCTCGACGTGTAGCCGAGGTAGACTAATACAAGAGAAGGAACAAGCCATCAGAATGTAACTAGCAGAAGACTGTGTTAAGCTGAAGCCTTAAACTGTATATATGTAGTTATAAGATGTCTTACTCATTGTACTACGAGTAGGAAACCTAATCAGAGCATCAAGATATCTATTGCATTGTATCAAGACACAGTGCACTTGTTAGACTTGTTCGTATGAATCACATTCAAGAAATCTGATTGGTTTCTTTCATAAATCTATTCAATTTAGCGACTTACTGTAGTCATCAGCCCCTATTAATTAGACAGAGAAATGAGTAGCGATAGGAGATAAACACTGGAACATCAAACTCTGTAAGAAAAATTGTTATCTCGTATAATATTATTTAACACATTTATCCATTATCCTATACACATTAGACTCTAGGCTAGACACCTCTGCTCTAATACATCTACTTTCCCCAGTATGCATCAGGAGATCCCCATCTGACAACTAAATAAAGGTTTCATTCAAGCATCGACACAGTTGGCTATGTAGACCTAAGACAGGGATTGGCTAAAGGTTCCGGAACTAACATTAAATTTGCAAAAACCATGTTTAAGTTCAAACTGAGGAAGCTTTAATTTATATCTTGAAATATAATGCCCATGTGTGTTATGTATATATATATACACTTGTATGTGTGTATGTGTGCATCACCTTATGACAGTTGGCAAATCCACTCTTCTTGTTCTTGTTACTAACAAGAGAATCAATGCACAAACACCGACAGCCTACGGAGTTCTACACTTGCTCCTTTCAACACTGTCTTTGTTAATATTGTATGGATGGTGTCTTCTTGTTTGTTATAAAGTTTTGGTATTTAGTTAATAAGTAGTCATAATAGAGAAAGCGATACAGCAGCGGCAGAAAGTCTGTCATAACATCAACTGATGCACAAACACCAATACCACCAGGTGAACCTGGTCCACAATATTTGTGATACTACACACAATACACTGTTCTAGTCTAATTAAACATTCGTGCACGAAATATAATATAAACTTTAACCCTACCAACACTCAGTTATGACCGGACTGACAGACTTAATGGCAGAATTTAATTTAAGAAAATATGAAATTTTGAAAAATACAGCCGTGTGTATATCCTCTGTTTGTACAGCCAAAGCTAAGGTAAATTTTGTAAATGTATTGACTGTGTATGAGTTGCTTATTAATATTAGCTGAGAGTGGATGTTAATAGCAGACTAAAAACCAACCATGTCCAGAAATTGTTACATTTGTTAAGTTAACAATGCTGACATTAACACTTGTGATGACTACAATTATCACTTCAGACAATGAAGCACCAAAGGTGTGAACCCTCAACATTACCATGCACTAGCTAGCTATTATAATATCATCCAGACAAAGAAGAAGATAGTGTAGCTCATGCGATGAAAACGGTAGTTGTAAATACAGTCTTCATAAACATACACAAAGTGACTATTGTCTCACCGGCCGGCAACATAAAACTCCAATACCAGAACTCGGTATTCGGGCAGAGAAGTTATTTGCTCAGGTGATTATGACGTGACAATAGGGGGTGTTACCCATTAAAGCTTACGATCATACAGCCAAAAAATAAATAGCTTTATCTCAAAAACTAAATTGAAACAAAAACATTCTGGCACACTAAAGGGATATCATACATTGTTTAGTATAACATTTAGCGGCCTCTTTCAATCTTCAGGCAACTGCTATCTCAAGATCTGCTGTTGTGTGACAGAATGACAGACAGACAAACTGAGTACTATGACCTCTCACGCATGTGCATTGAGGGTTAAAAAAATAAATAAATAGCATTGAACGTTGTGCTGATTTTATCTGTGATGACATAAACCACATCATTCTGTCACTCTGACATGAAAGACGGTCGACTTCAAAAGCTCTAAGTGGAAGCTTCCATCCTGTAGGGACTAGCTGACATGACATAGGATGTGACAGGGACAGACACAGTACATATTGACATGGACAGATCCTTCCTATACGCCAGCGAAGGAGGTATAACATGCCAAGTTGTGAGTGGACAAACACAAAAACATGGAGAGAACAACAAAGCAGATTTGTTTACAACATATCTAGAAGTTTCTTATCTGACACGATTGGGATATATCATGTAACTAGAAGTTTCTATTGCATAATGAAAATGGCTATCTATAGCTGTTACTTATTTAACTTAATGTGGATTCATTTTCAAATCTTATTTACATCAAAACTGTCTAAAAAACCTTCAGGTACCTTGCAATTATTTCTGTATGGATGTAATTGTAGGGGGAAAGGCTACACAGTGTGTTGCCATGGTGTTGTATTGAGTGTATTGTAATCTCTGAGTGTTTGTTGTACCAGTGTGGATTGATGGCTACTAGAAATGACCGTCAACATGGGCAGCCCGGCAAAGATGTGGCAAAAGCCCGGGAACAAAGCGTACTGCATCATGTTTGGCCCACAAAACAACACACACAAACACACATAAGCACAAACTCTTTTGTGGGGTTGTAATGTATGGAAACAAACAAACATAGATACGTCACTGGGATTCAGTTGCATAAGCAATCACTCCACAGTGGTTAGCTTAGGAACCCTTGGATGTTGAGAGAAAGAGAAAGATATTCAACTTTCAACTGCCATGAGAGGTACGTGGTCCAGTATAGATCTCACATCATATCAGTGGGTCAATTGAGGAGAGTATAATGTAATTGACCAATTTCAGCTCAAAGGAATGTTCACACATTGTAAGAACGTACAAAAATATCATTGATGTTTAAAAGTAAATTTGTTCACCGTACATACATATTCTACTTGAAAGGTCTCGCCCTGTACCTCTCTGCCCCAGGCTATATATAACAATGTACTTCACGTGACGATCAGGAAGAATTGAACTCGATATGAAATTGTTCCGACAGCCTGATTGATACATCAGTCCTTCGGCTCTGGCATGATTCTTGAACTTAATCAGTGGGCATGTGCACAACACTGCAGTCATGGCAACCTAGGTGTGATTTCTAGCCAACTCACTAATTGGTGCCAAACAAGAACAATTTTCACATTATATAATATCACATTCTCAGACTATTCAAGCACAACTTTAGTATTGTCTTCATCTGTTCAACCATTTCTTTGATCATTGGAGGGAGGAGTTTCACCCAATTCAAATTTAGAGTACTTGGAGATAATTAACACTATAACTTAACAATGCTTGCAAGCAATAGGCAGCAGTTATCTTACTACATGACTTCATTTAAACAAGTGCACTTAGTAGATAACAGATGAGATTATTCACTCCTAGAACATGTAAATACTATATTTAGGGTACATTATGTACTAGATATTAAAAAAAAAAGGAGATATTTGAATTTGATTGCTATAATTCAAGAAATGGAGATTTCCATGAAAATTCTACGACAATGAATATTTATTGCTTGTCACATCTATTAATAGCTTCTTTTTGAGTCAGAATTCAATTAAAATATTATTTTGGTCCCAAATTCAATTATCTCACTCCAGATTAAGTTATATCATAATTGAATCATACAAGTTTCTACCAGATTCACCAGCACTTCATTAGCTACCCCCATAATGAAATTCCATTTCTCTCACCAGCTCTCTACTACCAATAGCAACTCGTTAATTGCAGCCTACAAAATGTGAGAAGACGGCAACCTGCTGCATCCGTTGATACTGATCCAATTAGACTGCATCTTCTCCCACCTCAACCCAGCGAGGCATTGCTAGCTAACCAACCTCACATCAAAACTAAATACAGAAACTAAAGCCACAGCAGCTCAGCTTACTGCTCTTCATGAGCCATCTTTCTTGCTCTATCTGTCTTATACCTCACTCCATTCCTGCTGATAGGGTAGAAGCCTGATAGGGCCAAAGTTGACCGCATTATTGTGGATTCTATACAGCTGTGTATGAGCATACCTAAGTGATTCACTTTATCCCGTGCTACTGTTGTGAGGGCTCAAAGCGCATTGTATGACATTGTTTGTCAACAAACAATCTCTCCGATATGAGCTGAAGAGGAGGAGAACGAAGCAATTAGAGACTGCGCGAACAGATATTGAAATATGAGTATGTATCTTGTATCTATGTATGTGTGTATGTATGTGTGTATGTATGTATGTGTGTATGTATGCGTGTATGTATGTATGTGTGTGTGTGTATGTGTGTATGTATGCGTGTATGTATGTATGTGTGTATGTATGCGTGTATGTATGTGTGTGTATGTGGTGTGTGTATGTGCGTATGTGTGTATGTATGTGTGTATGTATGTATGTATGTATGTGTGTATGTATGTGTGTGTATGTATGTGTTGATGTATATGTCAGTTTGTCACTATAAATAGTATTGATTCAGTTATTCTCAACTGAAATAATTATAATAATAGCAAATTTTCTCGTTCTGACAGTCAATATTATGTTAAAACTTAACCCTAAGTAAAGTTAGTAAGTTTTAATTAATAAACATAATATTGGCTGTCAGAATGAGAAAAATTGCTATTATAATTAATAATTATCAGTGATTAATTTTGTCATGGGCTAATTGTGATGTGGTGTAGTCGATACAGTTCATTTACATTCACAAAATGCTGAAATATTACACGGGCTTTAATTTAGCTAGATAATATTTACACTGATGCGTTCACACCTCACACGGACAGCTGGCATTTCAATTTCTCATTTGACATTCATACACAATCCATTCTCTCAATACAAACATCCACAGAACACACCCTCTTCTCTCAATACAAACATCCACAGAACACACCCTCTTCTCTCAATACAAACATCCACAGAACACACCCTCTTCTCTCTGATGAACACACCCTCTTCTCTCTGATGAAACCAACTTTCCTGTAAGATAATCCCCAAGTGTACGTTGCTGACGTGCTGGGCCGATGTTATAAAATGTCTGCTAACCACAACATCGTGCCCCACCCACTGGCCCAGTCTAAACATCCACGTGCAAGGATAAATAAGCCCGACGTATTAAAATAACAAAGTAATGTTGTTAACTAGATTAATCAACATATATATTTTCCACCTTTAATAATATAGATATTGGTATTTTGCGAACTGAAGACTATCAACTTCAAAACACAAACACCAAACTGTAAACAAGCTGGAGGTGTAATGCTAACTGTTAATTGCCATCACGGCAAATTAATAAATATATACTTTAATTGTGTAGTGTCTGCACACTGTTCTAAACAATTGCAGATGATTAATACACACAGACATGCAGCACAGAGCAAATTATGATTTTCTTAAATTAAGGAAAAGCCAAAACAATCATTTAATTCACACACACACACACACACACACACACACATACATACATACAGCCAATGCATGTTATGTACATACATGCACATGTGAAGTACCTCCGCCCATTCCTGCACATTTAGCGGGCTTATTTGTAGCTGGACAACCAGCAATTTGTAAGCCACAAATTATCCACCGTTACGTTGAGTTGCAATAGGGCATTAGTCGGTCGTGTGTACAAAACACGTCTGTTAATTAGACTGACTGGCCGCAAACATCAAACTTCAGATTGTAAACACAAACAAGCCACACAGTTACTGGTAATGCAAACATTAATGATATTCATATCTAAACCAAACCATTAAGTTGATTGCGTTATTATTAGTATATGTGTTATAGAATGACCACACTCCTTCCCCATTTTATACAAATACACACAAGTCATGGAGTAGATAATTCAGTTGATAAAACAGAACAAGAACAAGGTTGGTTTCAAGCATTCGCTGTTAGCGCATCACAGATACTATATCTCACCACAAGCTCATACGTTTAAAAGCTATACAAGTAAACAATAATTTGAAGATTAATTCCCTTGGTGTGCTGGTGTGGTTAGAGAAGGCAATAGACACCCACTGATAAGAAATATGCATTTGCTACTGAGCTGCTACAACTATTACTACTTTCTACAGTTTAATGAATTTCTATTCACAAGTACAAGATAACACGGGCAAGTGCATAGCAGACAGGCAGAGCAAAAGGCGGAGTGAATTACTGCCAGCTCGTTCATCTCGTTGGTCGAACCAGTTGGACAAAAGTGTCACTTGTAGGCACAGTCGGCGGAACATTTCCTGTTCTCACTTGTTAACACTTTCTCCATTGAGGCCCAGTAGGAGGGTCAATAGTGCAAGTTGTACAGGCGGTACAAAGTGACAGCCACTAAATTGTATCATTTGCTATGCAATGTGAACCTGCCACCTCCTTTCTATCAATAATTGAGTTCTATGCCATTTTAAAACTGAGAATCAGGACTTTTGATCCCATTTCATGCTTAGCTTTCCGGCTTATCCGTTGCTTTTGCTGCCACAATTGTACCTAAATGGTTATTTCAAAATAAAAAAAACAACAACTCCCAACAAAATTACTGGATAAATTATAAAACAAAAAAAAAAAACTTTTTTTAAAAATACCCCCCCCCCCCCCCCCCCCCCCCCCCCCCCCCCCCCCCACCCTTACACAGTATAGGTTTTCCAGAACCATGTTGACATGATTGTTACAGCCGTCTAATTTGTGTAGTACTTTGAACTACTCAGGTCTACTAGCTTCAACACTCGTCCTGCTCAACCTACCACGCTATCACAGCCACACCCACACTAAAGCAAATCATGAGCACTATTCTTCCAAGTCTAGTCTAACCAGCCAGAACCCACAATTCATCATCACAGCCACGCCCACCCCAGAGCAAGTTACGAGCACACACATCGTTCTTCCCAGTCTAGTCTAGCCAGCCAGAACACACAATTCATTGTGTCGTTGGTTCCAATACTGCAACTCAATGCAGTTCACTGGCCTACTTCACCACACACGCGCACACACAAACACAGATACCTGATATTACTCTGAGCGTGGGTACAGTTTCAGAAGGAAAATAAAATGTTTGTTTGTTTTAGGGATTAATTCAGTCTACTGCATCAGCATATAACATTTCCTGACTGGATTGTTTTAGTCTATGTGTGTAGAAATGTCATCCAATGCTGAACTTAAGCTTTAGTCCACGCAAACAAACAAACAAACTCTTCCAAATGCCACACACGCAACACAAACAGTCACCTTGAGATTTCAGACAAAATTGCTGGACAGCATTACGTATAGAAAACAGATATATCAAACAATGAAATGATCCGACCAGGTAATCCTCGATCCACGTGGACTTGAGACCGGACGTATCTGCAGGCATTGTTGGATTGACTCTCTTTTGGCTTCCCACGCTCTAGAAAGCTCAAATTTAAACTGTTAACAACTTCCCAAATAGTATTAAGAATGATAACAACAGTGTGAAAATGTTGGCAGCATAAAGCTTACACTGTCACAAGATTCCAATGTTTTGTTTTCATTGACTTGGACTAGGTGGGGTCTTCAGGTCAATACTAGTGGCTGGAGATGTCTTGCAATGGATGCGAACACAAAGCAAGAAATCAGATTGAATGTTGAAGTGAATTTACATTCTTGAACAATGTAGCTGTCTGACTACATGCTTGCTGTAGTGGGTGGACTGAGGAAAGGAAAGTGACGAAATCACATCATGACGCCATGGCAACAAAATTATTTTGGTACTACGTATGTACGTCTGACACTCAACTCGTCCTGTTCGGCGGCTATTGCAGCAAGGAGCCAAACCCTTCCTTACCAGTAGCAAACCACCAGGATAAGAAAGAATGCATTGGATCCATCCTTTTGTTACATCTACCACTTCAGAGCTATCAAACTTCACCTGACACATTCGTTTATTTACTACAAACTTCAGTTGTTAATATATGGACTGTTCAACAAGAATCAATTTTTTGAATGGAAGTATCCGTCCTTGCTGATACCACATCAGAAACTGGCGGAACTAGCGGAACCAATGACAGTCACAAACTGCAAAATAAGAACTTAACTAGCTTCCAATTGGCTTGCAATTGCCGCCAGTTTGAAAGCTACGTATGCCTTCCACTCGCCCACAATTTTGTTGTGGAAACAAAAAGTTAACAAAACATCAACAATAACTGTCACAAAGAGCTGCACCACAATAACCCATCCACAAT
>WLWI01002828.1_pt1 | contig 14980 bp, 7 predicted proteins | sample 6701501 | NCBI WGS metagenome assembly WLWI01 (sample SAMN12718690, study PRJNA515312) | sponge metagenome | isolation source: marine sponge | host: Mycale hentscheli | place: New Zealand: South Island, Marlborough, Capsize Point | collected 2014-11-01
TACCAATTAGAAGCTATCTTTATACCTTAGATTCTGGCTCAGCTGTCTCTCCTTCTAAATCTTCCACTTCAGTAGGCTCCAGTAAATCAATATTCTCGGAGCTGTAGCTCCCGAAACTGTCTCTTTCTTCCCTCTCGATCAAAGCTAATACTTGACTAGCATCCATGGTCATTCAAAAATCAGGAAAAAAATTTTCTTCTAAATAAAAGAACGCAATTTATTTCTAGCTATTTAGTAGAGTGATCTTTACCGACTGAACTAAACTTTGCGAGAGCTGCGTGCTCCTACTCGAAGAAAAAAACTATATCAGAAATCTGACAAAATTTGTATAGGCTGGGAAAGCAAGAGTTAACGCTCCGCACCCGCCCTGCCCTTTGCTCCTCTGTTAACCCCATTTAATGTGACCAAAACTTCGAATTTCAGAAATTTCCAAGAAAAACTCTCTCCAGCCACTTAATTCTGCCATTTAATTTACGCTATACATGTATGTTTCTGTCGGATAATAGACCCTTTACCAGGCTTTATTTGTTTGTTTGTAGGTACCTAGGTCTATTTTTAGTCTGATATAGGCACCTAGGTCTGAATTTTTGTACCCAGGTCTGAATTTTTTCCCTAGGTCTGAATTTTTGTACCTATGTCTTAACTTTCGAACCTAGCTTTTGAACTTCATTTTTTATACTGTTAGCTTGCCATACACTCGATTCCGTATAGGGCATCCAAAAGGACATACTGTGGCTATACCTGAGTGTATATATAGTGGTGTAGAAGAAGATGTTTTGGTATGGGTGGGATCCAAGGGCATGTTTTCTGTCGTTTGCTGGTGTTCATGCTAGAAATCACATTTTCAAGTTGTGTCAAAAAATTATGGGGAGCTCCAGCCCCCAGAGCCCCCCCCCCTCCCCCTCCCCAACTTCCTATGCTACTGATATAGGCACAATTCCTGAATACCTTTACTATCTGTGGTACATAGGATAGTGCTGGTAGCATGTAAGGTAGCAATATGTAGCCTTGTAACAAATTATTAGCCTTGTATCATATAGGTAGCAAGTCATAGATAGCACTGGTGGCATAAGTAGCACTTATAGCATAGGTACTGAATAGTGATACTAAATACACTAAAATAATTAACACTGTGAAAATAAACTCAATAATATACCATTGATGTAGTGCAATACCTTGCTTTCAAATCACATAACTTGTGAAAGATTGTAGAGTACTAATATCAAGGACACAAGCATACAATATACTTACGAAATAGGCCGAAATGGTATACCTAGAACTTCTTACTTTAGTGTGAACTCAATATAACCTGCCCTGATATAAGTTTGTATGTATTTATTGCAATAAAACTAATTTACAATCGTATATTACTTATTCTTAGTGTAAAATGGAGCTAATATAAATGCTACTGCAGCAGACATAAAGTGGAATAAAGTTATAATTTGGAGTATTACCTATATGTGCATTAGGTTGTTTTGTTTCCTTGGCTTTTCTAACCTATAACAGCAATATCACTTCAAAATAAAACAAATAAGCAACTATTTTCAAGCTAAATCAACACCAAATTTCACAAGATTGATGATTGCAATAGAAATATGGAAATGCTGATAATCTCTCAATGTAAACAATAAACATGGATAGCTAGTGATAGCATATGATGTAGGCATTGTTCATTATTACGCATAGTGTGAATAAACTGTCAGTTCATATTTTGATTTAATATACATTTACAATTTCTTCCATTGTTTCAAGAAATATAGCATTGGCATTAAATTTAGATGCAATAACTTATCCCATGCTCGATAACTACACACTCAAGATTCACTTTGTTTGTTCATTTTGTCTTGTTTTTGTTTTACTTTATACAAAGTAGCTACTAGCTCTATAGCATGATTTGGGTGACCTTTAACTGATACTGACCACACCTTACCATTTCACTTTACTGCTTACTGTGCTGCGGAATATTATTATAATCTTGTGATAAGAGAAAAATAATTAAGACTGGAAGAATACGAGTAGTTTTATTAAGTGGACACAATATTTTTACTTTGCTAGCAAGGACCCTTGAATTAGTCAGGTAGGAAAGGATACAGTCAGGTTAGTCAAGTGATTCAAAATTTAGACCCAAAGGGATGGAATATATTTCTTCAACTTTTCATTTCTTCAGCTTCTCAGGCACGGACTAGCGTCCTTTGCATGTGATAATATAAGTCACATTACAATGGACACTCCCAGCTACTTTCTGAGGCACTATATTCAGACCTGGTGTTTTGCGCTGCATCAAGTCTCTTCTGTGAAAATTGTCTTAATATCTGTTTCATTTCTTTCACTACAGGCTTGTATTTCATGAAATGCTGCCATATTGAATTCTAGCTGCAGATATATATAGAAAATCAGAAATGTTCACCGAGGAAGGGGTAGATTCAATCTAATAATTTTTAAAGTCACTAGCACATTGGGAGTTTCAGCCCTGTAGTGCAATATTCTGAAGATGTGAGTCCAGATTAAGAATGAGGTTCTACTCCTAAGTCAAGAACAAGAGGCTAGTCATGTTTGTTTGAGATAGCTTTTCCAATAACATATTTCAAAGTGGAGTTGTACTTTTCTAGCAGTCCATATTGATTAGATTGTGGGTGAAAGGTAGTCTGCGTAGCCAGACCCTTTATCAATCACTACGCGGGAAAAGGGTCTGGTAAACTGACAACGAGCAGTTCGTTCTTGCTTAGTCAGCAAGTGGTTAACTGTGGTTCAATTATTGTGGGTGTAAAATCGTTAAATTTTCAGGCGCGTGAATTGTTCAGATCAGTAGGCAGAGTTCGTTCTGTATTGCATGAATTTTTTTTGCTTATGCAAAACTATGCTGGGAAATGCTGCCAGTTAAAATTTAATGACACTAATATTGATTCTTGGCTAGCATTATTCACCTTTAAGCATGACAAAAACCTAAGGTACCATGGCATATACAATGGCCCGTGCACAAAGCAAGAACTGTATCTTACTGCTAAGCGAAACTTCCAACTTTGGATATCTTAAAAAGGCTAGTCCAAGTCACTGCTTAGCATGACTAATGGCATCATCTAAAGGAAGAGTTTGGCTGTTGGAGAGTTGTGCACAGAAATACTACACGCGCAAAATGTTGAGCAGTCTTACGTCACAGGACATGACGTCACCTATTGTTTGCAGTCTCTCAATGTCAGTCTACCAGACCCCTTTCCCTCGTAACGATTGGTAAAGGGTCTGGCTACGCGAGACTAGGTGAAAGACGTCGTCTTGGTAGTGGAAATCGATGTAACTGATTATTCCTTAACAAAAGGACTGCTGGGAGTGGCCCAACAGAGACAGCATGGTCAGATGCCACCTACCCTTTAATAGGAAGGCAATGCTAAGCTTGAGGCCAAGTCCATACCGGTAAGGAAATACACAGCATATCCTGATTTAGACCTAGCAAATGGGCCTACCAAATCCAGATCTAGTTCTGAAACCTCTCTAAGGCTTCTAAAATTATCTTTCCTGCTTCAGGGTAAACACCATTCTTTCTTGTGAAATTCATTAGAAGAATACTAAAGGGATATTAATATTGAAGCCATTTTCATCAGCGTTGGTGATGACACATCAGAGTATATAGGAGGGTTTAAATCTTAAATGCTCAGGTGAGTTGAAAAATTGTCTTTTGTCTAGCTCAGCAGACTAGAGTTTATTGGCTTATTATTAGTATACAATTCATCAGGGTTAGATTCGTTTAACCCCCATATGCACTTAGCTCATTAGGGTTATCATACTTGTGTTCCCCAGTATACCAAATCTACAGAGAATAATCCACCTGGTCTCCTTGTCTTACTAGAGAGGCAGCAGCAATTGCTTGGGGCCCACCACTAAAGGGCATGCCTAATATGGGCATTGTCAAGTGAAAGGATATAGCCCAGTGTCATGATTTTTAGGGGGATTACTAGGAGCAGTACATACTAAATCACACTCACTTGAAACAATAAATTTGATTTGTCTTATAAGCTTATTCTTTTCTATATTTTTATGTGAAGACAAGATGGAATCTGTAGCATTGTATTTGAGCAAAATATAATTATCCCACTTCCCCCTAAAATGACCAAACTTGCATAGCAGGAGCAGTCAAAATGTGGAAGGAAGGTGGTGACTTAATTTGTGGCATGCATAATATAGGATATTCTATAAGATACATTGTAACAGCTGCCCTATTAGCTACTTGTCAACTTAGAAAACAGTTTAAAGAAATAATATGGAGAAAGCTCTGCATGTAAATAATGGTAAAAAGTTTTATTGATGTGGGTTCAGACACTGAAAATATCCAATGTGAATCTTAACTCATTGGCATCCAACTTCCTAATTCTGTGTAACTCTTTTCTATTGGTCATTTTAGTCCAAAAGACTAGGTTTAAACTTACAATTTGTCATGACCTGATATTATCAATCCCTCAGACACAGCTCTGCCCTTTATAGTTCTCATTGTGGATAAATACATCATTTATCTTCAAAACTAGAGTCATCAGAATCGAAATTAATGAATTGTGATTCAATTGTGATGTTTGCAGTGAATACCACACGAGTATCTACAAATAAGGTAGCAGGAATTTGAAAAACTCTTCTATTTGTACGAAAACCCCTGCAAAGGTATAAACCACTACTGTCTTTTCTTACATTTTTTAATAAAAGTGTGTTGTTTGCTAAATGTTGTACTTCTTGGCCAATAGGTCTGAAAAACCATTCAACTTCTCTGAAACTGCCACATGCAAAAGTTACGTTATCACCTTCTGAAACATGAACCTCATTAGGTAACACAAAACCTAAAGGAGGTTTAGTCCATACATACAAAACAAATGACTTCTTGAAATAGGCAATCATCCCAGATTGTGTTCTATACGTTCCTAAACAATAGTAATAACCTGAGTCAGATACTCTCAAATTGGTCAAAATGATAGTATTGTTATGTTGCCTATTAGTACCAGGAAGTGGATCATTATTTCCGAAATAAACATAAACACCGTCAACAATTTCAAAATCATAGCCAAATTCTTCATTATAATCAAATGTGTAAGTCCAAGTAACTGGTTGTAGACTCCCGCAAGCAGCCTTTACTGAATTTCCTTCTAATACATCCACCTCATTAATTGGTATTAATTCCCCATATCCCACCTCAATCTCACGAAAGTCCCTAGTGATCCTTACAGAAGTAGCCACAAGGAAACTTGCAATTACTGAAAGTAAATACTGTACGAACATGTTTTTAGAATTAGTTTAACTTCCCTGCAGGTAACACCGTACCGACACACAAATTAGTTTAACTGTAAATCATCAACGACGCTAGAGATATGAGTGGGAGGTAGTAGCTGAAGTTGTTAGTAATTGGTGACATTAAGACCCTCTTGCTAAAGTAACTCCAGTTACTGACAAGCACTGAAAGTTTTTACAACAATTCAAAGTGCGCTGAAATGCTTCAACCATGTACTACGTTGACGAAGATTCCGAACGTCGCCCTTTAAGGGTACAGTCACACTCTCAGCGCCTAAAACGCAGAGAAACGAGCTGGGTGTGCTTATTTAACCCTCAGCGCGCGTGCGTGATAGGGTTATAGTAGTCGTCCGGTCTGTAGGTCTGTTGGTCTGTCAGTCTATCTCATCTGTCCGTCAGTCTATCTATCTGTCTGTCTGTCACACCCTGATTTTGGAGAATACTGACAATTAACGGTTGATTTAGGTATGAACTTACTCAGGACGAAATTTTAAGACCTTATAATTGTGATACTTTTTTTTTTTATTTCGGGCTAATCTTCTAGAAAATTCTTCTCTTATGAAAACAACTTTCAATGTACCATTTTCATTGGTCGACCTATTTTGATGCCTCATTAAAAATTATCTAACAGATTATTGCTCGCTCTTTGGAACGAAATTAGCTAGGTAGTGTTTAATAGCGCTGAGGGTTCGCACCTTTGGTGCTTCATTTACTTCTTACCTCTGCATGGCTGAAAATATATTGTAATAGCTAGGTAGTGTTTAATAGAGCTGAGGGCTCGCACCTTTGGTGCTTCATTTACTTCTTCTTTGGCCCAAGGTACACTGTTAAAAATGGGGTGTTTGGATAACTTAGTTTTGGTGTTAAATAGGAGGCGCTGCCTGGACACCCCAGTTTAAATCCTAATATATTCTCCATAGTTAAATGATATTTGAAAGGAAGAAACTAATCGATATAAGCTATTATTATATAAGCTCACTTCGTAAAGTATGCATTGGTGTAGAAGTTATATGGGCTCAAAGTGGGGTGTCCAGACAGCGCCTCCTGGCAATCACCTTGCGAGGTGTTATTTAAGCGACCCATTTTAACATTATACTTACCTCTGCAGGCTGATTTACACTGTCGATCATTTGTGTAAAATTCTGTATTAAAAATAGATCAGGGTTAGCTATAGTGATGGAAGTTGCTTCAAAGTGAGGGTGCACCATACACCCAATATAACTCTTCTGAACTTATTTCTATTTATTTCATGGAAAATTATACATTGACTAAGCCAAGTAAATTTAAAGATATAGTGAAAATTGCATAGAAAATTTGATTATGTAAATATTTTAAAACTGATTTAGTTCAAATAAAATGTTTCAAAAGTCTTTTCATTCCTTCCTATTGACTCTTTAACAATGTCCATCTGTTCAATATTGTCTGGTTTTTTTTTGTTTTTTAATATGCATCAAGATAGAATGCTGATCTTTCAGGACTATCAATTCTTCTTCTGAACCATAAGAAGCCCAAGAAAACTGACTTGCCATAATGGTAGCTGTAAATACTGACTAAGTTCTTTAGTTGCTATTGGTATAGTGATAAGCAGCTTATTTTTGCAATTTGTTTCGCAAGTTGAACTGAATTCATAGCTAATCAAGAAATTAAATGTTTAATGGTGATTCATTTACAAGGTATAAATCGATTGTCCCCCTAGATAGTGCGGGGAAGGGGAGCATTGCCACCCTGACCTCCCCCCTCCCCCCAATCTCATCACCCCTGATCTATAATCTATCCAGATTGAATAGGATGACTTCTAGCTAGTAGTGCACTGCACCAAGCAGTCAGAACCTCACTGCAATCAACAATTAATTTTTGCCCAGCAATTGGCAAGTTAATGTGGCTTCCTGCATTTGTTTAGGTACTAATTTTATAGTTTGAAGCTTTGTTTGGAAGCAGCTCCCTATAATACACAAATGCACTGCACTTGGAGTATTCCAAGGACCAGATCAGTAAGTGATTAAAGTAAAGTTAAACCTAAACTGGTTAGCTATAGGTAATTAGAAAGGACACTGGGTGACTCAATTGATGTGTACAATATAAGAACATAGATGATGTAGTTTGTTTTGTGACAGAGAAAGTTTAAACTGCTTATGTCCCTCAAAAAGTGACCCCCTTAACTTAGTGCCCCCCCCCCCCCCCCCCCCCCCTTGAGGGGCAGGGACACTTAGTGTCCCTCCAATTGGTAACTAGGAATGGACACTTACTATCTAAATCAGGTAGGCGAGCACTACGCTGCCCTCGTGAACCAGTGTTTTAGGGTCCCTAAGGTCCCAAGTAGAGTCCTCGCAGCGCTGGGGGCGCTACAGCATAGGCCTAGAAATTCTAAAATCGGTAATTCCCTCGAGACAGCCCTAACTATTATACAGACAATATCAACAGCTGAACAAATACACAAGGAGACCGTGAAACTTAACAACTTCGAAGATCAACGACGGTCGACAACTACGCCATGAGGATATCTACAACAGCGACGAGTGCTGGGAAAAAGAATTGGCGGGCGAGACATTATCTGTGGTAACACAATTGAAAATCCAGGATATGTTTGGACCTACCTTGATATTTTTGGACTTTAACTCCCTGGCGCTCTTGTGTTAGAGAATCGGTTTACCGATCATCACCCATATCATCCTAACAATTAAATTGTTTACTGTTTTGAATTCTTTTGTGGGTGCAGTTAAAACCTACCGGAGTTTCATTTCTACAGAACATGTGGCGGTGGTAAATTAATGCGCTATTTGTCGTAGTTATAAGCCCTACGCAACAGTATTAATTTGACATTTCATTGGCCATTCGACTAACCAAGGAGGTAAGTCTTAGGCGGGTATGTCCAGTTGTGTGAAAGTATTGTGCGTTAGAGCTACTACTTAACTAAAGAGTATAACAAATAACGTGACTGTTTTGTTTGTTTGTTTTTGTTGCCGTTTTTTATTCATGCAATTGCGAAGAGTGGTTACTGCGGCATTGAAATCCCTTTACCTTATACACGTAATTAAAAAAAAAATCGACCTTCTGTTTTTTTAGTAGCTTGAGCGTTAGAGGTTAAATATCATTTAACAGTAGTGTAGTTTTAGGCTCGTTTACCATTTGTGCCCAGGCACATCAATAGTAATGCTGGACTGGTAGTAAAATGAATGAAAATAATAAACTATAGCATGAACAAAGGAAATAATAAGCAAATAACATAGTTAGCTACTAGATGGCAGGTTCTTAACATCAGAAAAAACTTGAAGTAGTAGGCTGCTCAGCTGTTCTGAACAAGCATCAAGCATTTAGAAAAAGAGCTAAGCAGCCTGGTTAGGCAAATCTTAAGGCTTTCAAACAATTATAACATGCAAAGAATGCCATGAAGAAGAAAATTCATTGATAAAACATTATAAACTTTTTTTTTCATTAAAACAGTTAACCCTCTACAAACTCTGACTAATTATATATTCCACTGAAGTAATTCACTGTCTAATGACACACAAGGTGAGTGTCAATTCAGACAGACTGTGTGGCCTACATTAATTAACCATCAGCTGGCATGTGCAGGAGGATTATAGTAGTGTGTTTGTCATTGATTCATTTAGTCAGTATGTCACTATGTTGACAGTGTTCAGGGGGTGTAAAGTCCTGAGCTCAATTAGGGGTGTGGCCCGAAGTGAGGACCACAAGGGGTGAAGGACCAGGAGATCAGGGCCTAATGGCGCCAGGAAAGCAAAGTTACTATTCGCCTCGCGACTACTTTCACTATGTCCCAAAAGCGCGCACTCCCTACGGTGTCTTATAAGGTTTAGGTTATCTGATCACAAAAGAGTACATACGTCTACAGAACATTATAAGGAAAGGGATGATATAATTTACGTGTGGGTTTAATGTTCATGAATATGATTTGCGTGACGACCAATAGGTAAGTTGTAAGTGATAATTGTTATTGTAGATTGTTCTCCTGTGGTTGACTTGTTTGGTCCTCCACTGTTGTGGAGCGACCTGAACAGACAGTGAATCTCAAAAATGTTAGATGTTTATTCCTTGTGAGAAGTGTCAGTTCTGACAGACTGTGTGGCCTACATTAATTAATCATGCCAGGAGGATTACAGTAGTGGGTTTGTCATTCATTCATCAGTCAGTATGTTACTATGTTGACAGTAATCTCAAATATGTTTGATTTTTATTCCTTGTGAGAAGAGGAACCCCCGACTAGATAAAGACTTAAGTCCTTTTAATTTGCCACCTTTTTTATTTTTTATTTTTTTTGCTTAATTTTTTTTGGTCTGGTGTTGGGAAGTCTTTGTTGCTGGAGATGTGCTTCTTTCATCAACTGAAAGTATTCCTGCTCTCTAAAAAGTGTGCCCTAAGTGTTCATGTAGCGTGCATGTCAGAATGTCGAAATGTTCTTGTGGCTATTTTTTTTTTGACCAAGACAAAGTTACTACTAAAGCAAGAGAATACCATGTCACAAGAACCATATGGCTGAGTATCATAAACGTAAAACAGCTGTAGAAAGTGTGGATCAGTCCAAGGAGTGTGTAAGGGCTAGTTCTAAATGTTAATGACCATATAAAATGCCAGAAGAATTCCAGATATGCAAGCACTTAAAATGTCCCAGCTAGACAAATAGAAATTTATATTCATAAATAGAATAATACAATTATTATTATAAATTGAAAATTTAAAAACTTCATTATTCAACACTAGTGACTTCTTTAGCAAATACACTACAAGTTTAGTGCTCTAGTTTTACTAGGAGTAGAAATGACAAAAATGGCTAGTCTTCTTGCAATTGTCAGCTAGATGGAATTTAAAAAAAAGGTACAAGAAAAAATTAACAATCCTGTGATTTATACTAGATTAATATTTTACCATGAAAAGAGAAGTGTTCTGTTGTTGATGGGTGGTTAGCAATAATATTATTGATGTATCATTATTTGCAAGTGTAAAAACTTTGACCCTGTAACTGCCAGTGTTAGGGTGCCCTGCTAGTGTTAAGTGTGCCCTGCCACTAGAACCTGTTGTTGTTTAATCAGTGTTGCATAATCACTTATAATGCATTCATTCCTGACAATACCCAGAATTGCCCGTAATCGATCCCAACCCTCAGCTGGCTATCTATTCACCAAGGCCAGCCTCCAATATCTGCTGGATCAATTAACTTTAGTCACTGCTCCCCTTGATAATAATCTGTTGGTTAATATAAGGAAGCAAGTCAGAGGGGTATTTACAGAAAGAATCAAAATCAGCTTTGGGTTTCTGAAATATCTCAAAATAACTTTCCTGCTTCAGTTAGAAACATATGGTGTGGTAAAAACCATCTTCTTTTCTGAAATACATTAGATGAATACTAAAGTATAATTTTGAAACCATTTTCATTAAAATTCTATCTGCTTCCACCCCTACTTTCTTTAATTTCAAAATATCTGGTGTCCAATTGATTACCAAATAGCACATTTGGGGCTATTACTCATACAAATAACCAGCCTGTTGGTTTATCAACTGCTTACTGTATAGCATTGGTAAGACGACAGAAATCCCTTCTAACCACTAAACCATAGATAGAGCGTTAGGAAGGAGGGAATGGGTCACTGAAAACACGTACACACATACATGCTGTATGTGTGTGTGTATGTCAATATGTGACCTGTACAGATCAGGCACAAAGCAGGTCCGTCAAAAATAATTTTTTGCACTTACACACTCTTGCCAAGCTCAGCCATGTTAGAAAAAAAAAGCGGAAGCTAGGATGTACTGTAATCCACGCGCGGGTAACTTACAGGCAGGGGGGTGGGGTCTGGTCATTAATTAGGTAAAGGGTGTTATTCTTTAGTCGCGTTCGGACCGCTAACTGACATCCTACTGTACATTGCTATTTTCACCAACTCCAGTGGAAATTACGCTATTCTAGATGATTTCTTCAAATCTTCTTTTAATTGAAAAGCAGGCAGCATCACCTGCCCCTTGTAATAAAGATTAATATTACTTGTAATTTCTACCCTATAATTTATTTGTTCTAATGAATTTTATTTTGTATAGTATAAAAACGTTATGTTCTTTAGGCATTTGTGAGAAGCAACACAAAATGGGTTTCAGATTTATTTTGCCAAATATGTTAGAAGACTTGATAGCACTTTGCTCACACATTCTGAAATTAATTTTGTTTCTTGGGGAAGGTCCATTCTGTTTTTGGGAGTGTCCTTAAAACAACTATGTGGGTTATCTTCAGCTGTGTTATAGCCAAGCAACATTGCTAGCATAAAATGTCTTATTAGTCATTGTCTATTGAAACTAAGGTGGTACAAAGTTTTCGCCTCAGTCATGGTAAGGCAAGTATGACTTCTTGACAGCATCCACTGGACAAAAAGCTGCTACAGGATTATTAAACATAAACCAATACTACTAAAAAATAGGTGTTTAACTACTTTAGATGAAATGAAAAAATATAAATTTGCACTTGATATACTTGACAGATAGGTGAAGATATTGATAAACTAACTTTATAAGCTAGCTAGTACTTAATGTGATTAAAATTAAGTTATAAGTAAATAGCTAATGTAATCGAAATGCCATATTGCTGTAAACATGCCATCATTTCTTTAATTAATTGCCAGGAATTTGATTTATAGATGTTATAATAGATCACACACCAGATATTGATGAAGCTGTAGATGATGTATCATAGATTGGAGTTGAAAGGGAGAATTTACCTGTGATTGTATGGCTGGATTGAGAAAGGGATGTTTTTACATTATATTATACTAATATAAGGCAAGAAAAAATGTCTTGTACTTATTTGCTTGCTTATGGTTACAGAACAGCACTGGAATTGGAAGTTACACCAATCTTTTGTGGAATACATGAGGATAATACTAAATCCAAGTAAAATCTTTAAGCCATTTTCATAGAAATGTTATCTGTTTCCATCCCTACTTTCTTTAATTTCAAAATATCTGGTCCAGTTAATTATCTAATAACCAGCCTGTTGAATTATCAACAGCTTACTTTATAGCATTGGTAAGTCTACCAGCATTACAAGTCAGAATAATAGAGGACTTAACTCCCAAATACACATGTCATTAACACTCCCTCAGACCCAGCTCTGCCCTATATAGTTCTCCTTGTGGATAAATGCATCATTCATCTTCAAAACTAGAGTCATCAGAATAAAAACGAATGAGTTGTGATTCGAGTGTGATGGTTGCAGTGAATACCACACGAGTATCTACAAACAAGACAGCAGGATATTGAAAAATTCTTCTATTTTCATGGAAACCCCTGCAAAAGTAAAAACCACTAGTGCCTTTTCTTACATTATACAAGAAAAGTGTATTGTTTGCTAAATGTATTGGCCAATAGGTCTGAAAAACCATTCAACACCTCTGGAACTGCCACATACAAAAGTTACGTTATTGCCTTCCGAAACATGAATCACACCAGGTAACACATATCCAAAAGGAGCTGCAGTGTGCACATTCACATGAAATGACGCTTGAAAATGGTCAATCATACCAAAATATGTTCTGTATGTTCCAAAACAATAGTAATAACCTGAGTCAGATACTCTCAAATTGGTCAGAATAATAGTATTGTTATGTTGTATATTTGTACCAGGAAGTGGATTATTATTTCCCAAATAAACATAAATACCGTCAACACTATCAAAATCATAGCCAAAATCTTCATTAACATCAATTGTGTAAGTCCAAGTAACTGGTTGGAGACTTCCACAAGCGCCCATTACTGTACTTCCTTCAAATACATTCACCCCACCAACTGGTATTAATTCCCCATGCCTTATCTCAATCTCACTGAAGTCCCTAGGGATCCTTACTGAAGTAGCTATGATGAAACTTGAAACTGCTGAAACCAAATACTGTAAGGACATTATTTTACGAATTAGTTTGACTGTCTGCTGGTAAACACTACAAACACTACCAACATAATTACAAATTAGTTTGACTGTAAATCCTCAAGGACGCTAGAAATGTTAGTTAGAGGTTTAAGGCTGTTGAAGTTTTTCTTTTAGTAATTAGTGACTTTACGACTGTATTCCCTAACTTAATTTCAATTACTGACGCTGAAAGTTTTGCAATAACCCCAGACCGAGCCAGGCGAGCGAGACACTTGCTGGAGTAACTTAATTGATAATCGGGGATGTTTGTTTGCCGAGCGAGCAAGCGGAGCGAGATACTATTAGGGGTGGACAATGGAAAATCAGGTATATGTTATATATCTAGTGATGAGCTTGAGCACAAATGGCGAGCTAGCCTGTGCATAACTGAAACTTCAAAAGAATCTACCAGTCCATTTCCAAAAGTATAATTACGTAGCTGTAGTGACCATACTTTAGCTAACCAATACAGAACTACTTGCTTACCTCAACGTCAGAAGTACTGGTATTTTGTGTAGTCTCTAATATAGCAATCTGACTATCTGATTACCACTTAGTTGCTTTTGACAACCATTACTCAAAGCTACTATAAACAGCATGGTTTTTGAAATTACATCGGTAAAGGAACACAATACCATGGTAACCTTTCGCAATAACATTTTTTTTGCGACTTGAAAAAGCAATAAGTTCTAAGAATTACCACACAGTGTCAAGTGTAAGAGTAAGTTTTTAAGACCCAAGTGCTTCTTGAGAGTAATTATAACAAATAAATACAGGACTACTCTCTTACCTTAATACCTACCTGACAACACTGTAGTAGCAAATTAAAGCCATTCTGACTACTTCTATTACCAGTAATTCTTGAACCTCTCAGCTATATAACAAAATACCAGAGTTATTTTTGTAACTTTAGTTAACAAATATGGAATTATGTACTTATCTCAACTTCCCTCGAGTAGTGGTAGCTTGAATAAAAGCTATTCTGACTACCAGTGGCTCTAGACAACCAACAAGGAGCACTTATAAGAAGCTCCAAAAACGGCGAGTTTTTAAATTACGCATATACGGTAAAGGGGTTTCAATGCCATAGTAACAACCCCTCGCAACTGTTTGAATAAAAAAAAAAGCAACAAAAACAAAGTCACTTTACATGATTTTTTCTTTGTGATATTCTAAGTAATAACTGTAAACACACAATACTTTCACACAACTGGCCATACCTACACAAGACTTACCTTCGTAGTTAGTCTAGTGTACGTTGAATTTTTCTACTAAATACTGTAGCGTAGGGCTTATAACTATAACAAATAGCGCATAAACGGTGGCCGCACACCACCTACGCAATTTTTTTGTTGATGGTACAATATCACAAAGGCAAAGCAAGAAAAGTTACAAAAATAAATAAAAATAAAAGGGGCTACACCACCCCATCACGGGAAGCGATTTTTTATCTGACGTACACTTCACGGACTTAGTCTATTTCACACTCATTACAAAGTTCAATAGTTCATGTGGTAAAGTTAGTTCATGTGGTAAAGTGACGTGCATGCCGCCCCCACACACAGCATGCATGCAGAGGTCAAAGTTGGTTCGATAAAGTTGGTTGGCTGTTGGTTTAGTGGACATGGCGGTTTTGAAGTTGCGATTTATAAGGAAATGTATTTTCTTGCTGCTGTTGCTGTCCACTTGTCTCCAGATCCAGGGGATTGGACTTCACCAGTCATAGAATCTTCTTGGATTCAACAGTGTATTTTTGTAATTTATTTTTCTTTCTGGGCAGTGATACCTCTAATAATTCTGTTTTTCAGGTTA
>WLWI01002829.1_pt1 | contig 14980 bp, 12 predicted proteins | sample 6701501 | NCBI WGS metagenome assembly WLWI01 (sample SAMN12718690, study PRJNA515312) | sponge metagenome | isolation source: marine sponge | host: Mycale hentscheli | place: New Zealand: South Island, Marlborough, Capsize Point | collected 2014-11-01
ATGACCATGGTATTACCTCCTGTAATGTGGTAGATTATTGTGAGAACGAATTGTTGGCCCGAAACCAACACAACAGGAGGTAATTTACAGCAAGGTGCGATTGGGCGTAAGGATTGGCGAAAAAAAGCGAAGCCAAGGGCGGCTCGGATTAGGGCAGACACTCCGCGAAGCGGTTTAGTTCAATATATATTATGTTTATCAATAATCCAGCAGATTCGCGTTGAAATAATAATTTAATTATGAAATTGCAATACTGTCAGACAACCGTTCTTTTAATTGTTCTCAGTTGAAATTCAAAAGATTGTAATTAATAGGAAAATATGATGAAGTCAGTAAAGTATGCGAAAATGCCGGATGTTCCTGTTTCGAATAGAAAATGGCCGAATGCTTCAATTCAGAGTGCGCCACGCTGGTGCGCTGTTGATTTACGGGATGGTAATCAGGCGTTGCCGAACCCCATGACCCCAGAACAAAAATTGGAGTATTATAATTTGTTGGTAGATATTGGGTTCAAAGAAATTGAAGTTGGATTTCCATCGGCTTCTGCTGATGATTATAATTTTTGCCGAAATTTAATTGAAGGTAATCTCATTCCGCATGATGTGACGATTTCGGTACTGACTCAAGCAAGGGATCACCTGATAGATAAAACCTTGGAAGCGCTTGAGGGGGTCTCTAAGGCTGTTATTCATTTTTATATCGCAACCAGCGAACTCCATTCTAAATTTGTATTTGGGTTGTCCCATGATGATTTAATTAATTCCTCTCTTGCGTCTACCCGTCGTATTAGAGACGGAGCTAATGCTATGGCGGGCAGTGAAATTGGGCTTGAATTTTCGCCTGAAGAATTCACCGACTCAAGTTTGGATTTTACGGTTGAACTTTGCAATGTTGTTGTTGCTGAATGGCAACCGCAGGATGGAGAAAAGGTTATTCTGAATTTACCGCAAACAGTTGAGCGAAGGTTGCCTAATCAGTATGCTGATATGATTGAAGAGTTCATCAATCGTCAGGAGTATTCAGATAAGACGATTGTTTCTGTTCATAACCATAATGATATGGGATGCGCAGTTGCAGCGACAATGCAGACGTTGTTGGCAGGCGCCGCCAGAGTAGAAGGTACGTTGTTTGGACATGGAGAACGAACTGGCAATGTTGATTTGACTACGGTCGGGTTAAATCTGGAATATTTGGGTATTGATACCGGGTTGGATTTTTCAAAGTTAAATGAAATTGCAAAAACAGTAGAGGACATTACCGATATAGCGATTCAGCTGCGTCATCCGTATGCAGGAGAATTGGTTTTTACAGCATTTTCAGGTTCACACCAGGATGCGATACATAAAGGATTGAGCAAAAAAGACGAATTGATCCGCCATTTCGGTGGCTGGAAAGTTCCCTATTTGCACTTGGATCCCGGGGCTGTGGGCCGGGTTTATGAGCAGTTTATTCGAATCAATAGTCAGTCTGGGAAGGGCGGAATTGCCCATGTGATGGAAACAGAATATAGAATTAAAATGCCGCGCTGGGTCCAGATCGACTTTGCCAAATATGTCCAAAAATATGCCGATAAGACATCAAAAGAACTGTCAAGCGACGAAGTTTTTAACATATTTAAACAAATGTACATGAACTGTGAAAGTCCAATTTCCTTGATTAATTACTGGCCGCGACCCGCGGATGATGATCCCCAAATTATTAAAGGAGAATTGCATGTTAACTATCAAGGTAAAAAAAAGGTATTGAAAAGCGAAGGAAATGGGCCAATCTCGGCATTTGTTCATGCGTTGCGCAAGATCAAAGATTTACCTGAATTTATACTTGAAGACTATGCGGAAGAAACGATGGGTGTGTCTGCCGAAGCAGAAGCCGTGTGTTTCGTACGAGTGCAAATAAAAAATTCCAAAACAGAGCATATTGGGGTTGGTCTGGGTAATAATATTGATCAGGCTGCCGTAGCATCTGTTCTTGCCGGGTTAAATGCTCTTATCAATCAATCTAAGTAGGTTGATCATAAGAACACAGGATGTAACCCTCTGAATCATGAAAAACTTTAACGTAAAAGGGAAAAGTTTATGTGGAGTATGACCGGATTCGGCAGTGGTTGTCAATCTGTTGGCGGTTCAACGATTACTACTCAAATCACATCGGTTAATCGTAAACAAACTGATATTCGAATTAAACTTCCAACAGAGCTGCTCTACCTTGAAATCGAAATTAGAAACAGGATTGCGAGTAAAATTTCACGAGGCGGTATGCAGGTTCGGATTGAATTGCAACCATCAGCTAATTATTCTGATTTATTATCGGTAGATAAAGAACTTGTAGATCGTTTAAGCACGCTGCTGGCCGAGATTTCAAATAAACTCAATTTAGAGGATAAGGCGACATTGGGCGATCTGTTTCAAATTCCCAATGTCAATATTATCACAATAAATAAATTGCCGGTAGAAAAATTGGAACATGGTGTATTGCAATCTTTAGATGAGGCAATTGAGCGACTAATTGATGCTAAAATTGAAGAAGGGGAAAAACTCGGCGCGGATATCTGTAAGCGGCACAAAGTTCTGTTAGGTTACGTTCAAGCCATTGAATCAAATATTTCCGAAGTGATTAGGGTTGCTGGACAGAAATTACATGAGCGAATTGGTAAAATTGTAAATGATCTGGAAATTGACGATGAACGGCTGATAAAAGAAGTTGCGTTTTTAACTGATCGATGTGATGTATCTGAGGAGATTACCCGTTTACTATCGCATCTTGAGTCCATAGAAGGACAATTCTCAATTAATAAACCTGTGGGGCGAAAATTAGATTTTCTTATTCAGGAATGCTTTAGAGAGATCAATACGTTGGGTGCTAAATGTAATCATATAGAAACATCGAAGATCGTCATAGATTTTAAGACAGAGTTAGAACGTATTCGAGAACAGGTTCAAAATATTGAATGACTAATCGTGTTATACAATCGGTGATCACGTCTTTCGAAGAATCGTTGAGGTTAGACCATTGGTTAGCGAATCGATTCGATTACCATTCTCGCTCGGCATGGCAGAAATTAATTCGTTCGGGTACAATAAAGGTAAACGGATCACTCTCTAAGCCCTCGAAAAAATTGGTGCGGGGTGATCGGGTTAATTATGCTATTGGCAACATTAATGAGCCCGACGTTGATGCCTCATATCAAATATTATATGAAGGCAAAGAACTGTTAGTTATTAATAAACCTGGTAACCTTCCCTGTCATCCAGCTGGCAAGTTTTTTAAGCATTCATTATGGTTTCTGTTAAAAAATATCTACAAAGATTTTTGGATTATCAATCGTCTTGATAGAGAAACCTCTGGGATTGTCATAATTGCAAAATCAATTGCAAGCGCTCGGATACTCTATGACCAATTTGAATCACAGGAAATTATCAAAAAATACCTTGTATTAGTGGAACATAATGGACCGGAATATTTTAATGTTAATGGCTGTCTTGAAATGGATTCAACCAGTGACGTCAGGAAAAAGCAGCGATTAGTTGAAAATAATTTTGAATCTATAAATTCTATTTCGATTTGTTTCAACAAACTTCAGGAGCGTAGTGGTCTTTCACTTTATGAAGCGGTTCCTAAGACGGGTAAATTACATCAGATACGAGCTGCATTATGGTCGCTCGGTTTTCCTGTAGTTGGGGATAAAATATATGGAATGGATGATCATTTATATTTACGCTTTATTTCCAATAGTCTTACCACTGAAGATTACCAGTCGCTTAAGGCGCCCCGTCAAGTATTACACGCGAATAAAATAAAATTCTATCATCCATTAACAAAGGAGTTTATGACGGTGACAGCGCCATTAACTCAGGATTTGGTAAATTTATTGATGCAATACGATTTTAACATAAACAATTATGTTGCTTAGGTTTGGAGATATATTCACAACTTTATTTCATTAAGTTAATTACCTGTTTTCTATTTATAACAGGCGCCTGTGTGGGCAGTTTTTTAAACGTTTGCGTCTATAGGATACCAAATGGAGAGTCGATCGTTTTTCCGGCGTCTCATTGCCCTTCCTGTCATAAGACGATTAGACTTTACGAAAATTTACCTATTGTAAGCTGGTTGTTGTTGCGAGGCCAGTGTAGTCATTGTCATTGCCGAATATCTATACAATATTTTATAGTGGAATGCGTAACCGGCATAGTGTTTGTTTTGACTTGGTTTCAGATTGTGTATCAATCTTGGCCGGTTTTAGTGTTGAGTTCATTTTTAATGTTGATATCACTGCTTATCGTAATTTCATTGATCGATATACGTTATAGCAGAATACCCAATGCGATAATTTTGCTTGGATGCCTATATGCTATTATTATTGGAATGGTTTTTCCAGCGACTCACACATTCAGTCGATTTGGTATCTATGATCAAAAATTACCTATTCTAAAACCATGGACCTACTCATGTTTCGAGAACTACACTGCTCATCTGTCGGATTCATTTCTAATTAAAAATCAATTATTTGTGCTGACTGATTTTTTCCTGGGTTTACTTGTTGGCGGCGGATTATTATTATTGACTGCCGAAATAGGTAAATTTTTGTTTGGCAGTCGGAAGATAAAATATGATCAACGTGTAAATTTTAGCATAGACAGGCGTGGTTTGTCAGTTAGCAATGGATTAAATATTCTTTGGGAACACATTTTTCTGCGACAATCTGATGAAGTAACACTCTTCGGAGCTGTTAAAGCAATTGAGATATCTACTGATAATAACTTCTCCGGTTATGACAAATTTGTTTCTGATGATGTGCATGAAATTAAAATAAAGGAAGGTGGTGTTCAAATCAATTCCAGTCGGATGCAGTTGACCCAAATTGATCGGCTTGTTATCGAGGGAGATCAATGGACATGCCCTCAGGAAGTTTTGGGAATGGGGGATGTCAAGTTAGTTGCAATGATTGGCCTATTTTTAGGCCCATCAGCCATTTTATTTATTATTTTTATTTCATCATTTACCGGGGCTTTATTTGGCGTACTGTCTAATCTGCTTATCGTTTTCAAAGATGATCGAGAGAAAAAAATCAGTCTTCCTTATGGGCCGTTTATTTCTTTTGCCACATTGATATACATTTTCGCGGGGCACGACATTTTCTCATATATAAGACAATTTGTTTGACATGATTCGTTGCAATGATATCTTTAGTGCAACTTTTGGAAAAAATTATTCCTGATATAATTAACTTTGCAATTTTGAGGCAGAACCTATGGCGCAACTAAACCATCTCTTAAATATCCTTATTTTGGTGTTTTCTATTTTGGCTGTTGTTCATGGATGGCTCTTGTATAATGCCAGAAATGATTTACGGGGGCATGGTGATAAAATGGCAGACGCCATTTCTGAGGCCGTTAAAGAATTAGACGCCAAAAGCGGAACCAGCCTGCAGAGCAATATTCATCGCAAAGAGATTACTGGAAGTGGTGGAAAGGCAATGCCGGGAGGGACATTGGGCTGGGAATTTTATAACGATGCCAAGGATCCCGCAACAAAGGCCAACCAAAAATTTGAAAACTCTCTGGAGCAATTCAAAAATCAGGTAAGGATTATCCGCGAACAAAGGGATAATTTAGCCGCATCGCTGGCCCGACATTCCTCCTTGTTTGAATTGGGGGAAGAAAATCAGGATATTTTACAAAAATTAGACACCTATGAAGAGGCATTAGTTCAGATATACGAAGGTTTAGAAAAAATACGAAACAGAGATGATGAGATTTTTTCCAAAATGGAAGACGCTGCAAATAAAGTTGGTTTTCCATTGGAAAAGAACGTTCTCCGGGATATTGAAAAATTTGAAGAACCTTTACAGAATTTAGCGAATCATATCAGTAAAATTAAAGATAGAGCGATCAACTACGCAGATACGATTGCCCAGGCAGTCACAAAAATAGATGCCCATGATTTTGAGGTAGATGAATCTTCTTTAAAGGATCGCAACGAATATGTTGTCGCTTTGACGGCAATACTTAACGATTTTGACAACATCAACGATAAGCTGAAGAATTATGAAAAATATAAGATTGAATTTATCGAAACGAAAGATGCATTGGAGAGAACTATTGAAGCATTAGAATCAGCAAATGACAACTATGCAGCAATCGAAAGCAAGCTGGCCAGTGTGGAAAATAATTATGGGGCTCTAAGAAAAAAATATAACGTTCTTGTGGGAGAATCGTCAGGAACGCAGACGACTCAACTGAAGAAAGTCGAAGGCAAAATAATTAATGTCAATTATGATTGGAATTATGTAATAATTAATCTGGGTAAAAGAGACAATTTACCGGAAAACCTGGAAATGATAGTAGCAAGGGATCAGGAGTATATATGCAAGGTCTTGGTAACTCGCGTATTTAGTAATTATTCTGTTGCTGAAATTTTACCAAAAGTTAAACATGGCAATGCAATCGAGGGTGATCGTGTTATCTTCTAAACTTTTTTTCGTTTTTAATTGTATCACGTTTATTTGTTTTGCACTTCTGCTTGTATTGCAGTGGCTGGAAGCATCAACATATTCAATTTCCATCCTTAATTTATTCGGTTAGCTTTTTTATGCTGAATGCAATTTTATGTTTGATAGGATTCTATAAAGTCCTTCCCTGAATTGGCACTGCCCGCAAGCGGGATTCAAGAAACAGCTGCTCGCAGTATATTCCAACAATTAAACTATACCTAAATCCGTGAAAAATCGTTGATGAATTGATGCAACTTTTTGATTTAAAAAGTGTTGCATTAATTATACGACATACGAATTGATATGTTGAATGTTTTATGCAACATATTTGTGACCAAATGGTTGTATTAATTTGCGAATTATGTTTTACTGATTTAGGTCATCCGAAAATTGTCGATAAGCCGATAATGTGTTGAAATGATAAATAGAAATTTCCTTATTTTAATTGTACTCGCCTTCATCCTGTTATTGATAACCGGATGTCAATTTGTTGATCAAAGCCGGGTGCAGGATTCGGGATCGGATAATATCCCTTGGAATACCCGTGCCGGTTGGGAAGATTCAATCATTGGCGTTCCCTATTAGAGTTTTAGTCTCTTCATTACGATCCAGTTTCCCACCTGCAGCAGACTTGCCATTGTTAAATATTATACGAATCAATATCCGGTAAAATATTCCCTGCTTATGCATCAAAAAACAATACCAAATAATGTGTGGTATCTTTGGCTCGATGATGCATCGTCTTGCTGGATGAATATGGCAAAAGACGAAGTCCTGCTTCAAAATTCCCAATCTTCAAATTCACCGTTGCTACGCTTTTATTCCTGGGATGCATCAGCGATTTCTATCGGCTATTTTCAAAATCATTCGGAAGTCAGAAACAGTGATTGCAATTTTGTAAGGAGGCCAACTGGCGGGGGGATTGTCTATCATGGATCCGATATTACATACACTGTAGTATGTTCTTCATCATGTTGGTTATATAGTATGAGTCGATGTGATAGCTATCGGTTATTGCATACTGCAATAATGACAGGATTGCAGGCGATTAATATTAATAGCAGACTTTCACAGCATCATTCAAATCAAAACGTGGTTAATCCCGCCAAAATGAGATGTTTTGACAAACCGACTCGGAACGACGTCATTGCGGGGAAGGGCAAAATTGCCGGCGGGGCCCAAAAACGAAATAGCTATGGCATGTTGCACCAGGGCAGTATTCAATTGCCTGATCGCGTGAAGTGCGGCAGAAAACATGTTGTGAGCGCTATTATTGATGGTTTCCAACAGGAGTTTTGTTGTTCAATGAAGTCCTTTCAACCATCTTCAATATTCACACATCAAGTCATTGAATTGGCTAAGTCAAAATACAGCACGGGAAAATGGAATAAGAAACGGTAGAGTTTTTAGAGATTGAAAAACCTGCTGCTTGCAGAATATCTACTGAAAATAGGTCAGAATTGTTCTAACCTGCATTGTTCATAAACTGTTGTAGTGAGAATCGAAACATTGCGTAAGGTCAATGAATTATGGCATATATCCGCATGCAGAATTAGTGTTGAAAATCCGCCGTGGCGGAAACTATTTCGAACCCGGATAATGGTATAACTCATTGAGATTATGTGATATGTTGACTCATAATAAAAAGTTTATGCATAATGCAGGCTTGTAAACCGAAAATTGATACGTTTGTGAAATTAAATGTAACACATATTTTAGTTTTAATGCTTATATTTATCGCAGGTTGTTTCTCCAACGATAGAAATGCACTGAATGAGCGTAATTCATTTTATGTTAAGGCTGAAAAGCTCAAGGAAGAGGGAAAATTCGGTAATGCGGTAGAAGCATTTTCTCAGTGTCTCCGATATAGTCCTGACTCATATAAGGCGCATTTGCAGCTTGCAATGATATTTGAAGACAATCTTGGCGATCTACCGCAAGCCGTTGTCCATTACCAGCATTACATCAAAAAATCTCCAGAAAAAGATCAGATTTCGGTGGTGCAAAAATGGCTTCAACGGGTTGGGGAAAAATATTACAATAGCCTTAAAATGAAGTATCGGGGAAAAGACGCAATCACTGAATCGGAGGAAGAACAGGAACGTGTTGATAAAAAAGAAGTTCTGCATCAGCAGTCAGTGGAAGAAAACAAGGAATCTTTCTACGTGGTAAAACCCGGGGAGACGTTAAATCAAATTGCAAAAGATTTTTTTGGAGATTACAAATATTGGTCTCTCCTGTATGAAGCGAACAAACATATGTTGAGTTCACCGGAGCAACTCCACGTTGGTCAACGCTTAGTTCTTCCGCAGGTAGATTCATTCCGACATCACGATTAGCTTAACACAGGAGTCAAGCGTGCTGGTTTATTTTTTTCCGTTTAACGTCTTTAATGTCAATTTATCTTTACCCAGATTAATATGGACGGTTCCTCCCTGAGCAAGATTGCCAAAAAGTAATTTATCAACTAGCTTTTCATGAATTTCAGTTTGGATTAATCTTAAAATTGGCCGGGCGCCATACTTTGGATCGTAGCCTTTTTTCGCGATCCATGATCGTGCATTCGCGCTTAGTTTAAGATTCACCTTCTTTTTGATGAGTTTCGATTCCAATTCATTGATAAATTTATCTACTACTTTTTCGATTAACGGGAGTGATAATGGTTTAAAATGAATTGTTGCATCTAAACGATTGCGAAATTCCGGCGTAAAAATTTTTTCGATTGCACGTTTATTTTCCGTTGAAGGCATACTGTCGCTGAACCCAATCGTTGTTGCGGCCATTTCTCTTGCTCCGACGTTTGAGGTCATTACCAAGATGATATTTCTAAAGTCAGCTTTGCGGCCATTATGATCAGTAAGTGTACCGTGGTCCATAACCTGCAACAAAATATTGAATATTTCCTGATTCGCTTTTTCAATTTCATCAAGAAGAAGTACCGCATGCGGCGTTTTGATCACGGCATCTGTCAATAATCCCCCTTGTTCAAAGCCAACATACCCGGGAGGAGCGCCAATTAATCGCGATACGGTGTGTTTTTCACTATATTCACTCATATCAAACCGGATAAAATTAATATTAAGAACAGTTGCGAGTTGTTTACTTAATTCCGTTTTACATACGCCAGTTGGTCCTGTAAAAAGGAAAGAGCCAATTGGTTTCTCTGCATCTCTCAGCCCCGCCCTCGATAATTTAATTGCCTTTGATAACTTTTGGATCGCGGGTTCCTGGCCGTAGACAACGTCATTTAGTTTCTTATCTAAAAATTTGAGTTTGTCCATATCTGAAGATGATATACTTGCAGCAGGAATTTTGACAATTTCTGCGACTACATCTTCAATCTGTTTGGCGGCTATTTTTTTTCGACATCTCTGTGTTGGAAGTAACGATTGCGCTGCCCCGGCTTCATCAAGGATATCTATGGCTTTATCAGGTAAAAAACGTTCGTTCATATATCGTGATGATAGTTTAGCTGCTATTTCCAGAGATGAATCCAGATAACGTAAATCGTAATGTGATTCGTAATAGGGTTTTAGACCCCTTAAAATCGCAACGGTGTCTTTGATCGAGGGTTCTGCAATATCAATTTTTTGGAAACGTCTGGCTAATGCACGATCTTTTTCAATGCAATTTTTATATTCTTGAAAGGTAGATGATCCGATGCATTGGATGGCGCCTCTGGAGAGCGCCGGCTTTAATATATTGGCTGCATCCATGGCTCCCCCATGTGTCGCACCGGCGCCAATTACAGTATGAAGCTCGTCAATAAACAAAATCGCCTTCCCTTCGTTTTGAATAGCAGAAATAATTGCTTTTAGCCGTTCTTCGAACTCTCCGCGAAACTTTGTTCCTGCCAATAATCCTCCCATGTCAAGGGCATAAATATTTGATTCCTTAAGTAAGTCCGGGACATTATCATTGACGATCGCAATCGCCAATCCTTCTACAATTGCGGTTTTCCCGACACCCGGTTCGCCGACCAACAATGGATTATTTTTTCTCCTTCGGCATAAGGTTCTCATCACCCGCTTAAGTTCCTGTTTTCTGCCGATCATATGGTCGATTTTACCGTGTTTAGCTAATCGGGTTAAATTGACTGCAAAGTGATCGAGAACGCTTTCACTTTTCTTCGGCTGGGAGTTGGATTTTTCATTTTGATCATTAGGCATTGTCGGGGCGATGCTGAGCGCATCTTCAGCAGAGGATCTCAGTCGTTTGGATATTTTGTGAGACATATAATTTATGATATCCAAGCGGGTTATTCCTTGCTGGGCCAGGAAATATACAGCATAGGAATTTTTTTCTGTAAACATTGCCGCCAGGATATCTCCTCCTGTTATCTTGCTCTTTTCACAACTGAGTGAATGTGCCATCGCAGTCTGCATTACTCTTTCTAAAGCCGCTGTTTCTTTAGGGATGACGCCTTTTTGATCCTCTCTGGATTCCAAATAGTCAGTGAAGAATTCAACAAGACTATCTTTAATCAGGTCAATATCTCCATCGCAATAGTAAAGGATCTCGCTTGTTTCGGGATCATGCAATAATCCGTAAAGCACATGCTCACTCGTTAAATATTCATGGTGATATTTTTGGGCGGTGTTGATTGCTAATGAAAAGCATACACGTAGCCCGGCGCTTAGCATTGGTTCTGCCATAATGTTATTATTTTTTATGGTTAACTGATATTAATCAGGAAAAATAGACAAAAAAGTCCTTATCCCGGCTCTATTGAACTCTGGAGTGGGTAATCGTTATGTTTTGCTGTTTCAATAACCTGTCGTGATTTCGACTCGGCAATTTCATAGGTATAAACGCCGCAAATGCCGATTCCCTTTTGGTGGACATTCAACATAATAGATACAGCTTCCTCTTGCTTTTTATGGGAAATAGTTTCTAAAATCATAACTACGAAATCCATGGGCGTATAATCGTCATTATGAAGGAGTACTTTAAATAAGGAAGGTTTTGAAACTTTTGTATTTTCAAGGGTGAGTGTATCGCCCTCAGTTTTTTCATTGCTTTTGGTCATTGAATTACACGTATGGCGCTACTGCAGGCAGCCGGTTTTTTAATCCCGCTCGCGAGCGGGATCAATGCAGGGAAGGATATTACAGAATCCCGGCAAAAACCGAACCGCATTCAGCGTATTTTGTATTCGATAAATTCTTTGGTAAATTAAAACAGACGTTAAACATTATTCTTTAATATCTTTTGGAGTTTATAACCCAGCTGATCGGAAATGACAGAACTTAAGTTGCAAACTTTAACGCATCCTTAATTTACGACATTAGGAAAATTTCTTACCGTTTCTATAATTACTATAGAATTATACCTGGGCAGAGAATCTCCAATCATTCACTGGCTTATTATACTGAATGCGACTCAATTTTCGGCGGCCTAAGCGGCTACCTATTGTCACAATAAACAGTTGGATTTAAAAGTAACGCGGTCATTCCTGACTGCGAACCAGTACACTCAGGTCCCGCGACTGCGGCGGCCCGATTTACGATCCGTTCCAGCTGGCAATATAATGGAAATCCAACCGTTTATTGAGACAATAGGCGTATACGCATTAACTTATTGGCTTAAAGGATTATTATTGAGATGGTTAAGTGCTAAAGTCAGAGCGTTATTGGAGTTCGCAACTTCAGATGTGCAGGCGATCTGCAATAGAAATACAGCTTGCTCATAGTTTAGATGAGTAAGGAACGTACTTCTCAATTTTTTTATCATGCCGGGCAATCTATAAAATCTATCGCGTACAGACTGGAGAATTATTATCCAATAAGTCCACCACTGGTATTAAGAAAAATTCCTTTAAGATTCATTTTTAATGCTTCTGGATTCGTTGCACGTTCCATCGCAACTTCTTCAGTTATTATGCCTTCGTTAACCAAGCCTAACAAACATTGATTAAATGTCATCATTCCGTCACTGGCCCCACCTTCAATTGCCTGTTCCAGTTTGCTGATTTTATCTTCTTCCAGAAGTTTCCTGACAATTGCATTGTTTACCATTACTTCCAATCCGGGAGCAACTCCTTTCCCGACTGCTCTCGGCATCAGTCTCTGGCAAATAATGGCAGTAAGGCATGATGCCAGGGATAGCCGAACCTGCTTCCGTTCTTCTGCAGGATAGAAATCCAGGATTCTCTGGATTGTTTGCGACGCATTTGAGGTATGAGCTGTTGACATCACCATATGTCCGGTTTGAGCTGCAGTTAACGCCATGTCAAAGCTATCACGGTTACGCATTTCTCCGACGCAGATAACATCCGGATCTTGTCTTAATGCGCCAATCAATGCTGAATCGAATGTGATGCAGTCTAATCCCACTTCACGTTGCTCAAAAATACACTTCTTGTCAACAAAATTATATTCAATCGGATCTTCGATAGTAATGATATGCCGAGGGATATTTCGATTCATAAATTCAAGCATACATGCTAATGTAGTGGATTTACCGGAGCCGGTTGTCCCCGTTACCAAAACAATGCCTCGTTCCTCAGCTGCAATTTTCGTGACTACTTCAGGAAGACCAAGCTTGTCTATGTCCGGCACTTCATCTTTAATATGTCTGAGCGTGTCATTGCTCTCAGACCTCTTTGCTGATGCATGTTGACGCGAAAGCGGCCAACGTCATCTTCTGCATGAGCAAAGTCTGCATCACCTGTTTCTTCATATCGTTTTAGGTCCTTAGGGGCGCACATTTCCTCCGCCGCAGCATCAAAAAATTCTTTAGTTACAAGAAAATCAGCAATTTCCACCAGTTTAGAATCGACTCGTAAACTAACCGTAGCTCCTTCCCGTATATGCCAATCAGAAGCGCCAGCTTGGATGCCTGTTTCAAGTATAGCTCGAAATTTAGTTACAGCCATTAGAATCTCCTTAAAGATGTTTATTAATTGTCATTGACATTTATCATATTGAGACCAACTATATGGACTTTATCGTACCTATTTTAATTTACAAAATAATAAATATAATAAAACTTTACAAGTAAAATGGAGTTTTGCTATGAGCGGCATTTTTAAAGCGTATGATATACGTGGAATTTACGGCGAGGAATTAACAGAATCAGTCGCAGAAAGTATCGGACGGGCGTTTGTGACCTTTTTATCTGCAAAAAAAGTGGTTGTAGGTCGGGATATAAGAACGCATTCTCCTGCATTGACCGATGCGCTTATCAAAGGCATGATAACTCAGGGGGCTGCGGTTATTGATATCGGCATCTGCTCTACTCCAATGAATTATTATGCAAATGGCTGCTTAACTGCCGATGGCAGCATTATGGTTACAGCGTCTCATAATACTAAGGAATGGAATGGATTTAAGTTATGTAAAGAATCTGCAATTCCGTTAAGTGGTGCATATGGAATCAATGATATTGAAAATATTATTAATGAGGGTTCATACGCACCCAGGTGTTCTGGTGGGAGTCGATCAGAATATGATGTTTCTAAGGAGTATTATAACGCGATTTCCCAATATATTGAATTTAGCCATAGACCAAAAATTGCCGTTGATTTTGCTAATGCAATGGGGATTGTGGAATTCGCCGAGTTCAAGGATCACTTTGACGTGTCTTCATTATTTGATGATCTCGATGGTAGTTTTCCAAATCATGAAGCAAATCCACTAAAATCTGAAACTTTGGACGAACTGAGAAAACTTGTGGTTAGTTCGAAAAGTGAGTTTGGTGCATCATTTGACGGTGATGCTGATCGGTGTGGTTTTGTGGATGAAAATGGGGATATTGTCACAATGGATCTTATCACAGCGATAATTGCTCAGGATGTGCTTTCGAGGGGACCCGCAACAATTCTTTATGATTTACGCAGCAGCTGGGTTGTGCCGGAGGTGATAAAAGCGAATGGCGGTACACCGGTAAAATGCCGAGTCGGGCATGCATTTATAAAAAATCAAATGCATGAATGTAATGCAACATTTGCAGGTGAATTGGCAGGACATTATTATTTTAAAGAAAATTTTACTGCTGAAAGCTCTATGCTGGCATTGATTATGGTTGCAAATGTTATTGCAAAATCAGGCAAAACTTTAAGTGAGATCGTCAAGCCTTTAAGAAAGTATTATTCATCTGGTGAGATTAATTCCCGAATAAATAATTCAGCCGAAGTATTGACAAAAATAAAAGAAAAATACCGCGATGGAAATCAGTTTGAATTGGACGGAATCTCAACGGAATATAATAACTGGTGGTTTAATGTACGATTATCAAATACGGAACCCCTAATTCGATTAATATTGGAAGCTAAAGATAAAAATTTAATGATTGAAAAAAGAGATGAGCTTTTAGCTTTAATTAGGAATTAATCAATTTTTCTTTTACGATTTCCCTAACCTGAATAATTCATCAGTATTCTGCTGCGAGCCCCAATCTCTGCTCAAATAAGCCGATTAGCTCACAACACATCTCAGTGAATGAAAATTCACTTTCGCCGTGAAAATTTCTCTAATCAATTTATTA
>WLWI01002830.1_pt1 | contig 14979 bp, 14 predicted proteins | sample 6701501 | NCBI WGS metagenome assembly WLWI01 (sample SAMN12718690, study PRJNA515312) | sponge metagenome | isolation source: marine sponge | host: Mycale hentscheli | place: New Zealand: South Island, Marlborough, Capsize Point | collected 2014-11-01
CTAAAAAGAATTCCCTTCGCGTTGGAAGAAACAGTGATTGTGACGTCGTTTTACAGGTAAGCTTGTCCTAGCCGAGAGTCAATACTTTATTCATCCATTGACCATCTAGCTATGAATATTTTTTAGAATCAAACAGTGGAACCACACCATGCAGAAATTCTTTGGAATCCTAAAACATTAACCTACGTGGTTCGAGACCTGGGAAGTGTCAATGGGGTATGTGTGTAGCTAGAATGGTTCTTCACATTTTGTTTACCGCTCTTTCTCTGTAACTCCCCAATCATGTCCTTTGCCAGACGTACGTCAACAATGCTCCCTTGCGAGGAAGCTCAACAAGTCTCACGCACAATGATGCCTTACGATTTGGCTATGGTAAGCTGATGATAATCTACTATATTACTATCAGGTATTATTATACGTACATACAACATACATATGTCAGGACACGAATGCAGTATTTCTGAATACTTTAGGATAGTTTACGCAATAATTTTGAACATAAGATAATATTAATTATAGTATTACAATTTCCTCTTCATTCTTCTTGAGTGTATCATAATGACTTACTCTTCGTCACACAAATGGCATGTCTCCTCTTGAGGCATTCCTTCTGAGGGCATACACACTACCAATAGTATTTGCTAGTATTAGCTTTGGCCAGCCATTCCACAGAGCTGAGCAGGAGGCTTTGTGAGGCAGGGGAGGGGAGGGGGGATGCCTGGGGGTTGGTCAGAAACAGCTGCTTGCTGTGTCTGAGACATAGCATAGGTTCAATAGTACTACTACAGGGAACTATAGTTGCTCTTGTCTTCTCTCAGATAAAGACCGTGTTTTCCGCATTGAGGAGTCTTGTTCTTCCTCGAGGACTCATTCAACTAAGCAAACATTGTCTGCCGAATCTGTAACTCCTCGTCCAGTCTCAGCCGCACCCCCTCCTGCCGCCCAATTCCTCCCCGTCAGCACTGTTGCCATGCCTACTGCCCCATGCTCCCATGACTTGGTGGGTGTGGTCAATGGCGTTGGAATGGTCTATAATTCTGCTGGGTCCCTCCCCCAACATTATCAATCTGTTCCTATTCCACTTGCAAATCAGGTACGGAATTAATATATATATATATATATATATATTTTTTTTTTTCTTCAATAGACATAGTTTGCAAACAGCACACACTCAACACACACTCAACACCTGCTCATTGTTCCTCATTATGTAGGTATAATAACCCGACTCACTACATGTGACTAGTTGTGACATCTCAATCCAACTCTGTGAGGTGATGCTGGAGTTGTGTTTATTTTAATAACTGGGAAAGTATTACTACCCTGCTGTTGCTATTATTATTATTATTATTACTTTAAATCTTTTGATTCTAAAAGTGGCTCGCCATCACTAAATACTCCGTTTCATTTGATGGACCAATTTCAAATATCGTAGTGTGGTGTGACTTGTTTTTAAGAGGGTGCGGACAAGATTTTATGTCATGGTAACCAGCTCAGCACCAGCTCAGCTCCTCAGGGTCAGAGGTTATTTGCCCTTCTCTGATATGATCCAAGCCCATTATATTATGGTCTATCTTTCTTGTCATGGAATTTGCACACTCTACTGTTACGGCTGGTGAGGGAAGAATTAGAAAGCAGGAAAACCAACTGATAAAAATTCTTTAATAAAGTGTTGAGTTGTTACAGTGTATAGTGACTTTCCGCTTGGTTAATTAATGAGGGTAAGATATAGAAGACATTGATTCAAATTGTTCCAATTTTTTGTCTTTTTTTTTTTTTTCCTTCTAAGGAACACTGGGTGAGGGCGTTGTGTGGGGAAGTGAGTTCGGCTGAAAAATGAGTAATAAATGAGTTTTGCACCACTTGCACTGGAGACATACTGCTGTGATGATGCATGGAATGACGACTTGGTTGTGAAACTCGAGAAAAATGGAGTTGTAAGTAGCAAGCTTTCTCTGAAGTAGGGAGTGTGACTAACAATGAACAAACCTTTCAGGCAAATCTCTCAGTTTCTCTCTCTCTCTCTCTCTCTGTGTGTGCATGAAGCGTGAAGAGAAGGTCAAGTCAATGCCAAATGTGGTTTGAAATCAGTCAAATCAGGAGCAACAATTTTCATATAGTTGAGGGGGCTACATTGTGTAGTGTTTTTAATGCCTTTTCACGAGTTTGAATTTGAACTTGTGGAGATTGTTTCTCTGATGGATATGTAATTCATACCTTACAAAGTGATCTCTTGTACCAATTAGTAAGCAATCTGTCATAATGGAGGAGGTGGTGTCCCTGGAACATGTGACTCTCTCCTGGTATACATCTGAAATATCTAACCATATATACACACGCACACACACATACATACACACGCACGCACACATACATACACACGCACACACACGCAAATGCACACATGCACACACACATAAATGCACACACGCAAATGCATATGGGCACATTGTTAGATAAGTCCTTAATTGTTGAGTATATTTATTTATAATTGGTCGTAATAACTGGTGTTATTTGGATAAATGGGAATTGTGTTTACGACATTCCATTCTCCTGGAATGTAATTGGCACTTTTGTTTATTTCTTGTTTAGTGGTAGAGTAATTAACGTCAACATGCTGTTTTTGCAGCTCAGTGGAGCATGGTGCATTTATTTGTTGTGAAATGAAACGTTGGCAGTGGTGTAGGAAGATGTTTCGGTGTGGGGGGAGGGGGGGTTCTAGCCTCTGGAGCCCCCCTCCCCCCCTCCCCTTCCTATGCCGCTGGTTGGTCGTAGTGCAGCTATAGGAACATAGTCTAACTTGCCTAGGTCAATAAAGTGCTGGATTAAGTCAAGTCGGCCTATTTAATTATACTTTTATGAACTGGTGAATCTTGGCTAGCATGAAAAAACAAGGATAGTAGAGCTTACTTCACTCAGCATGCACCCACATGTATACACATGTGTGTGTAATATACACTCACCCACATGTACACATGATACACACATGTGTGTGTAATATACACTCACCCACATGTACACACGATACACACACGTGTGTGCAATATACACTCACCCATTTACCAACGCTTTTAAAATGTAATCACATGTATTTGTGTTTCCTGTCTGTGCATCCAGGGTTACATGTATACAACCACGCCCCCACTGGCTCCAGGTATCAACATAGTACCGTCTGGAGGTAGCATGAACCACGTTCCATTCCGTCCATCTCCGATCCCTCCAGAATCCCATTCTTATTCCTCACCTTTCCTCCACTCCTCTAGCCCCGCCCATTTGTTCCACCACTCTCAAATCTCCACCCCAATTCAGACCACCGCAGTTCATTCATCTTCGTCTTCGTCGTCTATTGAAGCCACGCCTTCAGACTCAACTGGAAATTCTACCTCTTCTCTCCATTGCAGTGGCGGAAGGCGAACGGTAAACCTCGAAAATTCTCCTGCTCTGAACAACGCCAGCAAACTTTACGGGAAGCCAGTCTGGTGGGGAGACGACAAAGACTCTGGAGGCCACAGTAAGGAACTGGAATGTGCATTTTCCAAATCCCAACCAGGTTCCAAGATATTGAGGGATATAGACAGTGACACGGCGAGTATGGAACGGGAACGGTCGTCCACTCTCAGCAAGCTCTCCATCAAAGATGAGCTCAGGCTGCAGTCTCTCGTAGGCTCTTCGCCAACTGTGAATGAGCCTCCTAGTTCTCCCCCCAGTTCTTCATGGACGGTTGATTTTGGTGGAGGAGAGTCGACCAACACTCTCCCTCGCATGGTGAGATCGAGGGAGAAACTCTCGCGACCGAGATCAGCCGACCCATCTCCAAACAGGCTCAGCAGACGTCGAGATGGATCCCCTCTTCCCAGCAAGCGACCAACCACACCCAATGCCACACCCACCACAGCTATCAAGCGAAACTTGTCTCTAAACATTGGAAAGAAGAAGTCCAACAATCTCACAACCACTCCGGTATCTCCTTCACGTAAGATTAGAGCAGCCACACCTCCTGTTATATCTGCACCTCTTTCTCCATCTAGGAAGCAAGAAGCAACTGGATCCTCTGCCACTCAACGCAGTCAGCGGTCAGCCACGCCTCCAGTTAAGTCAGCATCTCCGGCACGACGTCGAGCCAACACTGTTGTTTCTTCTTCGTACCGAAGTTCTCCCGTCACGTCTAGCATGAAGCAAGGATCGAAGGCAGCGAAAGCACGAGCAACCAAAGACAGCGGGCAGTCAGGAGCGGGAAGGGAAAATAAATCCCCCACACATAGTGCCCACCATCAACCTTTACCCAGCAAGATGTCTCCTTTGAAAGCTTCTTCCCAATCCTCATCACTGTCTGACCGGAAGAATGGAATTCATTCATCCAGGAATGGGAAATCCCCCACACATGAAGACGCTGGTGAATCTGAGGGCGGGGAAAACACTTACGTCGTGGCTGCCAGTGAAGATTCCAGTTCGTTGTCCAGTCTCTCGGACCCTAGCTTTACCTCCACCTCTGATAGTATTGTCGTGGTAACTCCAGAAGCATCAACAAAGAGAAAGTTATTGACGTCTTCATCAGGGAGAGCAGGAGAGGATGCAGGAGGAGGAAGAAGTGAAGAGGAACAAGAAGAGAAGCAGGCAACCAAAAGCTCAGGAAGAAAGCAGTGGGTGGAAGATGATAATCAGGTAAAGTATAGATAATTAAAAATGCTCTAAATCACATAGTATATTTCCTCACCGGTATAGCCTGAAGGCAATGTGTTTGAAAGTTTCTGTCATCCACAAACCTCCACATGCCCTCTAATTCCACACAGATACCTATATTCCAAGTTTTGCAAGCTGGGGAGGGAGAACAGAGGTGTTCTGAGTATATTTAAGAAATCTGAGAACTAGCGAGGTTATTTAAAATTAAAAATAATACTTTGCACTTGCATAGCATACCTGCCCTCTGTCCCTTACCAACTGGTTGAAGATTCTATCCGGGATTGATTATACGTAAATTATAGCTACGTAAATTAATAACTGTCAGTAGATTGAGAATTTAATGTGCTTGAAGTTGCGAAGTGTTTAAAGACTCGCGAGTTTGAAGGATGTATATTTGATAAATACAGTTGGGTATACAATAATAATGCTCTTGTGCTTTTAATAGAATTTATGTAGTTGTTTTGTTGTTGAGTCACATTCGACGCTATGCAATGGTAAGTTGACTGCAGGCTAATCCGCAGAATATCATACAAACTTCTACGTGAACCCAGTGAACTCTATTAGCCGTCATTGAACAACCCTCACACGCACTCCACACGACAGGAAGTCCTGAGGGCGTGTGTGCACGTCCATTAGCAGATGTGTAGGAAGGCAATTAGCCAACATTCTTCGCCACCCATAAAATAGATTATGACATTCACATCAGAGAGGGAGTGACTCAAGTACTGCAATTACTGCTGAGTCCTCCTAGTAGCACGCTCCATAGGGTAGCTCCTGGGCATATTCATAGCTGGATATGATTGTCATTGTTTGTTAGCCTATGGCACTTTTGGTAGTTTGTATGTGTTTATTCATTGATCGGGTCTTGTGACCAGCTGACTGATGCAACACAGTCTGCACACACACATACATACATGCATGTATGCATACATACATACACCCATACATACACTCATGCATACACCCATACATACACTCATACATACACTCATACATACACTCATACATACACCCGTACATACACTCATACATACACTCATACATACACTCATACATACACCCATACATACACTCATACACACACCCATACATACACTCATAGAAGATTCTAATCACTTGCTAAGTTAGTTTCTTCTCCCATATCTGTTTTAATTCCTGTTCAGGTGTGTGTGTGTGTGTGTGCGTGCTGTGGCAGTATATTGGTTGTGTCTTTGGTTCAGTTCAACCACTCTGTCAGATTTTCTTTCCATCTGGTTTTCTTCCTCTGCCTCCCACCAGCCCCACCAGTCCACCCAGCTGTGATTGGGTACCTGGCATTTGCTGGGGTGCAATTCAAGACCTTTTCTCATGAACCGGCAGGCAATGGTCCAGGTGGGACTTCCAGTGCCCACACCACACTTGCTGTGAGGAAAGACCTGCTCTTCAGATGTGCATGACCCACAGCAGCAGCAAAGGAGTTTGCATTTGTGTGTGTGTGTGTGTGTTGCATGTATGACGTGTGTTTGTGGGTGTGATGTTGTTTGTTCTTATTACACAGAGTATGTTAGCTCAAGTCATGTTTCCTGAGAATCTTCTACTAGACAAGGTGATGGGCTTGCTTAGTTTCTCTCACTTCTAGGTTCTCTGTTTCAGGAAGTCCCCAGGTGGCGCTTCCTGTGTCATTCTGGGTTAAAAAAAAAATTGCATGAATAACAAGTCACAAAATTGCATGGAGTAAACTTGTTGACAAGAAAAACAACACTTGACAGATTTCAGTTGGCCGAGAAACTGATCTGGCTTTACTCATATCAGGTTTTCTATTACCTCTGCTGTGCAACGATGACCCCTCATCAACCACTTTTAGTTTTGTTTTGTCTGGTTTGTTTTTCCATCCCCTAAATTTTAAAATTGTCCCATGCACACACACACACACACACACGTGCAGCCGTGTACAGATACTCTGATGATGGCCAGCATCGAGGCTCGCATGAGACGTCTGAGTCAACTCTCCCACCAGACGGCCAGACAGGCAACGGCTCTGAAGAGCACGGTCCAGGAGGGTCACCCGATGACAGTCCAGGCAGTAGACTACCTCAGCATCCGTGGCGGCAATCCTGTCATGAACAAGATAGAGCAGAGCCTGCCCGAGTGGAAGTCATTCAATAAGGAGGCTAATAGCATATTTAGGAATATTCGAATTGTGGAAAAATGGCTGCAAGGTAAGGGAAGGGGATTGGCTTACTAGTTCATTGACATACTACAGTGCTATGTTTTGTTGCTGTTTTTATTTAGAGTGTGTGCGTGTGTGCGAGCATGTTTGTTTCCTGTTTTGAAAGTGTCACTAAAGAGTTTGAGGGCACAGCTTGGTTGTTTACACTCTGTTGCTAGACAACAGATGTAGTGTCACATGATGGGCTTTAATAAACAGTGTGTGTATGTAAATACTGTATACATGTCCCTCTCTTGGAAAGAGTTGTTCTAGGTAGTTGAAGGCAGTTTGCCCATATGTTCCAGCTGCTGGTGGAAGTGGATAGATTCAGAGGGAGTACCAGAAGTGTGTGTAGGGTGTCTGCACTGCATGATAGTTTGGGCTTGTATTGTGTGTATATGCATTTTATGTGTGCATGCATGTGGTACGTGAGTGTGTGTGTGTGTGTGTGCAAGTGTGTAGCTTTTTTCACATTATCTCCTATTAGGAATTTACCATGGAGGATTTGGCTTGCCAATTCAAGGATTTATGGATCATTATTCTTCAATCCTTTTTTTTTTTTTTTTTTTCCTCCTTTTTTTTGAGAGCTTAAAAAAATAGTGTTTTTTTTTTTAACTGCTTTATCTCCAGTTAAGGAAACTACATAGCGTATGTGTGCGCACGCATGTCAACCCAGTCTTGTGAGGTAGCTAATGCCTTGGGCTAGGCCACTATCAACCTCATGGTCACGCACACATCTAGCTGAAGAAGCCAGTGTAAGAGCCTAAATAATGCTGGTTGTAAAGAGTAGGGATTCTTTCCTCTAATTTGGCCTCTGAAGTCTGTCAGGTGCATGTAATGACTACTCCACTACTCTCAGTTGGTAATTGCTGTGTCGGGTACCATGTAAGGCTCCCTCGAATGTTTTAAATCTCGTGATGGTAAACAATAGCAAATTTATTAATAATGCATTTTAAGACACTGAACCAAATTTGGTTGTGCACAGAAATGGAACTTGGTAAAGGATCGTCATATCTTTATAAGCGCTTGTAATGGAGTTTAGTATGTGATCTTCAGAAATTGTGTGTATTGGGACATGTACTGGTATTACAGCCTGAACTGAATTATTTTTAGATATTGATGCCAATTTGAAATGCATCCAGCCAGCTGACGGTGCGGGCAGTGAAGCTACTACTGATTGCCATGGTAACGAGGCCCAGGAGGAGGTGTCGTTGGAGACCAGCACATGATGAAACTATTGAAATGCTTGCATGACCAACTGGCCATTTAATCAGGTCACACAATCACTCAATTTAAAGTAATATCTAATAACTTTATATCATTCTACAGACAGTCAGCATTGGTAATTTTTTTAGAACAAACTACTTCACATAATTCATCTGGAGTCATTGTAATTATATTTTTTAATTTTGTGTGCGTGTTTGAAAACCAGTTGTTGAACAACTAATTAATAATATTGATGGGGGGTGGGGGTGTTGTGGGTATATAGAAGAATGTGACAAGATCACATGAGCAGAGTAATGATTGTATTTCGTTCATTTAAAGAAATAAAAAAAAAAACACGACATTTAAATATTTCATTTATCATTAAAATTTATTTTGTGTGGTATGTGATTCTTACGATCCTTCAGTGAATTGCATGTTGTGTACAGCATCTGTTAGTGACAGATATCATAAACAAGAGAGAGAGGAAATGAAGTACTCATTGACTCACTTTGTTCTGGCTGGTTTCCTAGTTCAATATCTTATTGCTCATTTTCTTGTTGACATCTTTCAGTTTCTAGTTCGTGTCCTTGCTCCATTCTATTTTCTTGTTGGTCTTCTTGCTCTCCTTCTTGTCGGTCTCCTTGTTTCAATTCTTGTTGGTCTCCTTCCCCTTCTTGTTGGTCTCCTTGTTTCATTTCTTGTTGGTCTCCTTCCCCTTCTTGTTGGTCTCCTTGTTTCATTTCTTGTTGGTCTCCTTCCCCTTCTTGTTGGTCTCCTTGTTTCATTTCTTGTTGGTCTCCTTCCCCTTCTTGTTGGTCTCCTTGTTTCATTTCTTGTTGGTCTCCTTCCCCTTCTTGTTGGTCTTCTTGTTCCATTTCTTGTTCGTTTCCTTGCTCTTTCTCTTGTAAATGTTCTAGTTCCATTTTCTGTTGGTTTTCTTCAGTTTCTGTTTGGTATGCTTGTCCATGTTCTTGCCGGCCTTTATGCTGGTCTTCGTAGTGACTCCTTTCTTGTATATTTTTCATCTAGAGAAGTGATAATATTATTAGCACTAACTGGACCAGTTGCTGTCAAGACTTCTAAAGAAGTTCATTCACACAGATCAAAGTGTAACTAAAAAATAAATAAATTCAATATTTTTAAACTTAATTCAGTAATAGATATAGTTTAGTATTTAGTCCACAAACAAACTACATCTACTACTAATTTAAGTTTAAATATTGAATTTATTTATTTATTTATATTGGAGTGTAATGATAGAATTATCTGCAGCAACAGTGTCATTAGTGGGTTCTAATAGCAGGAGTTGTATTTGATTACCTGCAGAGAGTTCACTCGGACTTGATATTCGCGATAAACATAGTCCGCCATCTGTGACATGCTACCAACCACAAATATACGACCACCTGCCACGCCCTCTTCCACCTAAAGCAACACATCATGGAGGGGGTGGGGTATGTTGTAGTGACATGTGTACTGATACGTAAAAATGCAATAAAGACAACAGCAATATGTATTCCTATGGCAAATATTCCCAAATTAGTAGTAGTAGTAGTAGTAGTAGTAATGGTATTGTAGAAGTCGTAATAATAGTAGTAGTAGTAGTACCTTTTTACCTTGCACTTCATCCTGAAAGCTATTACTATTATTATAGTAGTAGTAGTAGTAGTAGTAGTAGTAGTAGTAGTAGTAGTAGTAGTAGTAGTAGTAGTAGTAGTAGTAGTAGTAGAGTGGTGTTAATAATTGAACACATACCTTGCGTGCAGTAGGATAATAGTCGTCCGGGACTAAATGGAGCTGAGTGGGTCTCTGAAGAAGCTAAAACACACAAATACAACACAACAGTGACACACCCACACAGCACATTAACTAATATCCCTTACCAGTTGGAATGCAGGCTGGAGTTCAGTACAGGACTGGAACAGGCTCACACGGGCCAAAATGTAGAGTCCCAGTCTGGCACGGGACAGAGCCACTACCAAACGCCTAACATCCCTCAAGTGACCAACAAGTTTGGTACGGACTAGGGACAGGATGACGTAATCATTCTGCTGTCCTTGGTAACGATCCACTGTGGTCACCTGGCAACATAGATATAATCTTATATTACAATGGAGTCACTTTAAACAAGAATGTGTGTGTGTGTGTGTGTGTACAGTTACACACATTCTCTCCTCACAAACAGAAAACATTTTCATCTTGCATTAGATAGAAACAACAATGGCTGAGTGAAGACGTTTGAAAAACACCTCGTGACTTACCAATGGTGTTTATAAAGGTAAGTGAAAATAAACTTACTTAATTCAAAACACTTTGAACGACCTGTTTAAGGCTAGACTTCCAAACAAACATCTCTTTAAAAACAACTTTGAAAACATGTATACCAAATAACTTCACATGCATGAAACCACTGGCACTATATATGCAGTGATTATGATAGATACAACCCTTTACCAGTTACACAAACGTAACCCCCATAATGTTATACTTGTATTATATACTGTCAATTACATAGCATGTGACCACAGAATGATATCAGTAAGACAACCGCCATTTTTATACCACGGCTGAGTGAAATTTCACACCAACTCAGATAACATGGCACAAACTTTTCCTTCATTTTAGTACTTAGTGCAGTAGCATGGAAAAAATAACAATTACAGACGTATTAAATTTCACTCATTCTTCAATTTATTACAAAAACTATCTCAAAATAAGTCATACACTGGGAACCATAGCAACATCAGAAACACTGAATTCTATTGTTGGAGTAGTCCGTCACGTAGATGTAGTTGTCTAAATCAACACACACACTGTACGGGTGCCTGAAATCTCCTTCCGCATCGCCGTGCTCACCTAACGAGGTGACGTAACTTCCGGCCGTAGTGAACACTGACACATTATGACCGTAGTGGTTAGTGACATACACGTAAGGACCAGATATGCAAATCGCGTAGGGAGACTTGAGCTTTTTCACTCTGTTCTTATCACCGTCGAAGGAATTCACTAAGACGCCATCCTTGTTGAAGACTCGGACGAAAGCTTTAGTGGAATCCACGACATAGAGGTTGCCTTGCTGGTCTCTGGCTACATTGCGGAACTCACCCATGCCTTCTTTCTCCACACGCTTGATGAAATTGAATTCTCTGTCGTATACCAGAAAAGTTCCTTTGTTCTTGCACTCGCAAACCATCACTTCATCTCGTATCACCGACATGCCCTTGTATCCTGGACCTCTCACCTGCTCGAGTTCATGCACCCGCACACTGCCTCCGTCTCTGTTGCAACACAGAATTTTGTTACTCTTAGCACTGGCGCTGTAAACAAAGTCGTCAGAATCAGTAGAAACTGAGGATAGGTAACTCGAGGATACTATTTTTGACAGCGAACTTTCTATCAGAACCATTTTGTCCTGGTTCTTGTCTATCCTGAGGATTTCTCCATCACACGTAGTCACGATGACATCACCCAAAGAGTTGGTCGCTATGCCGACAGGATTTGGTATTCCTCTCCACACTTTAACCGGCTTTCCCAGTAAAGTGGGAGAAATTGTGACTGACACAGGTAAGGGACTACCTGCCACATACTTACCATCCACGGACACGCTCAGTTCATGCCGCCCACGCACAGTGGGTGTGTACTGTATATGATACTCCCCCGGTCCTGATTGGCCCACCTCACACTTGACGACAGACCCATCACAGAGAGACTTCAACTCGCCGACTACCACAACTCTTCTTCTAGCCGTCTTGTTGGCAAGCGTCCTGGCAGTCAATGTTACAATGGCTATTTTGTTGACTTCTGCTGTCTGAGTCCCCTCACTGCTCACTTGGAACTGGGCTGGGTATAAAGCTAGTCGAGTAATCTTGGCTCTGGTCTGGAAAAGCTCCAGTAGGGACTCATCACAAACTACTTTCACCCCCATGTCCGCCTCCTCCACCGGCTCCAGGCACCACCCACCCAACTTCCCATGGGTGACCTCTTGATCTATTCTCTCCAGTATCTCAGTGTGCATGCTCATAACCTCACTGTCCGCACTGTATTCGACAAATCTCTCGGTGTAATCTACAATATTCCTGACCGTGGCAGTAGCTAGAGCCAGACACTCTTCCTGATCTGACAGTTTGTTCATCTTGCATTGAATCTGATCTGCAGCTTCTTGGAGCAATTGCTGCTTGTGTTTGTCCAAGAGGAGTTGGAGCTGATCGAAGGAAGAGTGGATGGTGTTGGCAACAGACCTGCCCTGGGCCTCTACCTCCTGCTTGACAGTTTGGATATCTGCAATAGGACTTGATAAAGTAACAGCTGCAGATCCCAAGGAATCTAAATGGCTCATGAGCTCTTTCTTGGTGCTTGGAGCGGCCGTCTTGCTGAACTCGAAATGGTGTTCATTATGAACCGTCGCTGTGCAGTCTCGACAAATCAGAGAGTTGCAATCAAAGCAGTAGATGTTGAACGGCTCCTCGTGAACGAGGCACGGATTAGCAGGAGGCTTCTCCACAACTACCTCTCTAGCTGCTTCTTGCTTCAGCTCTTCAAGAGAGACAACTCTGTGAGAAGCAAAGGACTTCATCCTCTTGTGCTGTCTTACGCATTCCGTGCAGACAAACATGGCACATTGGTGGCAGAAAGCTTCAGCTTTGCTTCCAGAGTCCGTACACTCCTCGCACTTGGTCTCCACCTTACCATGGATTCGGTTCAGCATGGACAAGTGGGACTGGAAGACGTTCACAAAGTAAGCTGTTTTGAGTTCCTCCACGCCTCCTTTGGGGAGGGGGGCTTCTTGGTGACACTCAGGACAAGAGAAGGGTTGATTGGAGGTGGTGGCACTGAGAGTTAGTTGGAGGATGCAGTTCTTGCAGAAGTAATGAAGACAAGAGAGGACCTTCGGTTCTGCATAGTGCTGCTTGCAGACATTACACGTGACTTCTTTCTCTAGCTGCTCTAGACTCTTTCCTTCACGGATGACACCTTCGGCCATATTCAAGTGTTCTCACTCTCACAGCTGCTATCCTGGGAGCCTGTGATCAGCCTCTACTGGAGCTCTTTAAAAAGAAACTAATAAATGACCCACTAAAGGTGGTTATTTTATTGGTAAAGAAGCCACGTATGTGTCAGCCATTGAGGTGGCACAACCACGGATGAAGTGATAATGATTCTTATTACCACCTCACTTCCTCTAGGGGACATGGGACAGTGAAGTTCAATTACAAGAGAATTAGTTACTGGTATAGCTCTATTTGTAGGCAAAGAACAACTTTCATGACATAAGAAATCACAAATGAAGTGCCAACACTATGTGGCCTTGTTCTCTAACTGGGCTGGCTCGCTCGCCATTTGTGCACAAGCAAACCGTAGTTATTTAAATTTGTGGGTGCATGAAATATGTTGAAGCAAGCGTGTGTAATTTTTTTTGCTTGTTTGTTTGTGTGTTTGTTTGTGTTTTTGCCTTCCAGAAAAGGAAGTGAAATTAGATCATCAAGGTGTAAGTTGTGGCACTGAAACAGTTGCAATTCACTTTACCGTGCAACCGTTTGAAAGCCCTATACCCACTACTGCGATACGCTTCACATACAAAATTTATGGCAAGAAATTATTGACTTGTAAATTCAATTTTAGCTGTAATGACTTCTGGAAGTCAATTTTAGCAGGTTTTTTTTTTGTTTTTTTGTTTTTTTCCTATTAAGAATTATCAAAATTTTAACCACACCCACTTGGCCTGGATAAAACAACATGATTGGATACTGGGCAGCTGCATTTACTGACCTTTTCAGGAAGTCCGAACACAGGGTTCCTGCCACATCTCTTTGCCAAGACATCCCTGATGAGGTGTTTCTGGCCATTGTATGTAGTAAGGATGGCAATCTTCTCCGGTGGATAGCCTTGGAGACGTAGGTACATGAATATGGCCACTGCATACTCTGCCTCCGCCAAGTTCTGATGAAAACAAGAAATTAAAATAAAGAAGACGTGAAGCATTATTAGTAAAATTGGGTATATCTGATAATTGAAGCCAAAGTTTTTGTTTTTAAATTGTCAAATATTAGAAATGAAAATCTATCACATACTAGAGTTTGTTGTGATTGGTTTTCAATAAGTTTTCTTTCATAAGAGAATTAGATGAAAAGAATTTACTAAACTGTTGGGACTTTCGTCCGGTTATAGACTGTCGTATTAGTCTCCGGCTGGTATCATACGCAACATACCACACCCACCTGTACAAAATGTGGTGTGGGCTCTGTCTCTCCCACTCCGTTGAAGTTCTGAACGTCGATGAGCTGGTAGTCATAGAGCATACCCGCGTTGGCCAGTCGGTACTCCTGCCTACTGAGCACGTGCGGAAGGTCTCCGAGAGTCTTGTACCGCCACTTGTAGAGGGAGCAGAGGCTGGTGCGAGCTCTCCCCTGGCCGTCCAGCTGTGTCATGGGCACGCCCAGTCTCACAAACCTGGTGAACATAGACTGCTCCATGTTAGAATACTTCTGGAAGGACATGTTCTTGATCACTGGAGGAAGCTAGAGGCACACACACACACACCAACATTACATAAACCTGATGGTAATGTCCTCACAGATCTTCTCGCTGGTGGTCTCTAATCATGACGACTCTCTTACCTACCCACCCTTTCTTTACCTGATAATGGCCTCTTATGATTATCTTACTTGTACCCACTGGACTCCTATAATGACTCTTTTTCCCACCCTTTACCTGATGACAGTCATGACAACTCTCTTACCTATCCACCCTTTACCTGATGGTGGTCTCCTATCATGATGACTCTCTTGAGTCTGTTGTGTCCGTCCTGGGGGTTCTGTAACATGAGAGGAATGAAAGTCTCCACCTCCAATATCTGAGCGGATTCTTCCATCAGGATATTATCATACTGCAACAATAAACAAACACAG
>WLWI01002831.1_pt1 | contig 14977 bp, 5 predicted proteins | sample 6701501 | NCBI WGS metagenome assembly WLWI01 (sample SAMN12718690, study PRJNA515312) | sponge metagenome | isolation source: marine sponge | host: Mycale hentscheli | place: New Zealand: South Island, Marlborough, Capsize Point | collected 2014-11-01
TGAAATGTCACTTACTTGCTGAAATAACCCTCAAGCCACTCCCCCCTTTCCCCCACCCTCACCTCACCCCACCGTTACATGACTAATGGAACATATCTACAACTTGAAGAATCAATTACAGCTAAAGCGTGTTCCGAGTTATATAAAACCACTTAGCATAATTTTTAGTTCTCAACAAAGTGTGTTTCACACCACACTGAAGTGGCTAGAAATTTCAGAGCATGTTGAAGTCAAAGTCGTTTGCCATGTATCGAAGTCTCAAGTGAGGTACACATGAGTGTGTGTTGCTCGCTTTGCTTGCTCAGCAATCATGAGATGTCTTAATAAAGTATCCACTCTTGAGAAAGTATGTGATATTGTATATAGCTATATAGATTGTGTATATTCTCTATCTGTCAATCTCAATTCCAAAGCAATTTTTACTGTAGCCAATTTAACTTGAATCATGCAATTAAGTGAAGATATAAAAGCTAAACTGCCATCAATTAAACATTTTCTAACTGTATAATATTTAAGTAGTTACTTTATTCATATACCCAAGATTTCATAGAAATGTTATTTTTCAGAAATGAATACATGAAAAGGAGCACCATAGTTTGATAGTTTTGAGAATAAACCAAAGTTAACCAAAATGAAGTCAATTGATATTAAAACTAATTTGATCTTTTTACGTGATATTGAAGAGATGCTAAAAGCCAACAAATTGTTCAGTGAGCATCAGGAAAAAGCAACAACTGGAACTAAGTCTTCATTTTTTTTTTGATTGTCTGTGATTCCTATATGTTACCCTGCAGCATCTTACCACAAGCTCTCTGGACAGTTGGACGTGATCTTTTTGTGCCTATATTGTTTTTAGCTCCACCCTATACTTTCTTTGTATCAATGGCATGTCATCATTCTTATATCTGTGCACTTCAGTTTTTGCCAGTTCAGTCTGTCCGTCTGTCATCTGTACATTTAGCTTTTTTTTTATAAAACGTTAATGCTTTAAGTTGTAACTATAGCTATATAGCTATGACAACGGTAAACAGGCCAACCCATCAGTATCTAGGGTATTATACATTGGAGATGCAGATAGAACGTCGGCAACGATAGTTATTACATTGGGTGACAAGGACCGACATGTAGCTACTCACGAAGGCAGTTCGAAACGGAACTCTGAGGCAGTTTGACCTCATCTCTGGAGACGGGCGTGTTTGTTTTTGTGGTGGCATGGGATTGATAGTGGTTTGCAAAGACAAGTGAAGGAATGACAACAGTGCCAACTTACCAGGCATTATTTACTCAAACGCTGCCATTATCCTTTGGAATTTCCCTCAGCTTCTTGTGAAAACGTACATGCAGGCTTTGTTGGTATTTTTTTCCTGGGTAGCACCCATATGATGCATACTCTAAGTGACTCGAAGCTTGTTCACTAATTGATGACTGACTACAGCTCAGTTTACCATCGTGAAGTTTCTAGTTTTCATGAACAATGGTATCTAACATTAGCTCATCGCCCAATCATTCACCTACAAATGGACTGGTGGAGCAAGCTGTTCAAAGTTTCAGGGAAGATATGAAAGTCATGACTGATGGTTCTATCAATGGGTGACCTTGCCGGTTTTTATCTTCTGGTACCACCTCACCACCCATTCTACAGTTGTGATCACTCCTGCTGAACTTCTATTGGATAGATGTCAAACTTAATAATTGACGTTTTGGAAACATGCAAGCTAAAATTGATAGGCAGAAGAAGCAACATGAACCAAGCTTAGGACATTAGCTAGAATTAATGATGAAATCAATTTGTAAGATTTTCCAAATGGAAACCTGGATAAATTAAGAGGTGTGTGAACCACTTTCCTATTTGATTGAATTCTGCAATAGATGTGTAGTTTGATGGAATGTGGATGTATTGTTCACTGGAATGGCCAATGCCCTATAGGGAGTAGAACTGAGACACATCTGCAAAATATACCTGAACCTAGCCAGTCTGCCTGCAAGTGAATTAACTATAACACCTACAGCTGAAAGTAGCTTCTCCCACTGATGTAGAGGACACCTTGAGTGATACAGTTTCAGAGAACATTGAGATAACTCTCAACTTCCTTAAGAGATTTACTTGACACCATTCTTCTCCAAATTGGTTTCCATCAAGACCAAGAATCTTGAAATATAGTACATTCCTAGAGGAAGAGGAATGTGGCATCACTCTGGATATTCAATGTGATAACCTGCATTGTGTTTTCTCCCTTATGCACACTTAGCTTTGTGTCAATTGTATGTCATCATTCTTATATCTGTGCACTTCAATTCAGTTTTATCACAGTTCAGTCCCCTCATCTGTATATTCAGCTTTTTTTAAATAAAAATGTAAAAAGTTTTAAGTGATAGTATAGTTAGGCGGACAGTAAACCAGCTAACCCCAGCATCTATGCACTGGCTATGTAGATATTATATAGAATGTTGGCAACGAAAGCTACACTGTTAATAAAAATGAGGAGTTAGAGTAACTCCTTGGGGGAGTAATTTTGGGGAGTATATCAGTAAAGGAGTTAGTGGAACTCCATGGATAGTAGTCGAGACATTTTAATGATATTCATGAGTCTAGTAAAACCCAATGCAAAGTTTGAAATATTATACCTAACATAAAGCCAGTGTTCACTCTGTGAACTGGGAACACATAAGTTAACAGAGAAGCTAATGGTAAGGTACCACATGGAAGATGGATGGTACGCATGGGATGAAGAAACATCCTTCTTTTTTACTTTAGTTTGCAGTAGAATTGCTAACCTTCAGTGATTTTTATATTTCTTCATCAGACTATGCTCTTCATAGAAATATTTTTACTCCCCAGAAGAGTTGCTGTGACCATCCAAGGGGAGTTTAATTTGCCCAGTTACTGGAATCCCACTTTTGGGGTTACCTGAACTCCTCATTTTAACAGTGATAAGCTACATACCCACAATATTATATAACTATCTCTCCCTACACATATCCCACCACATCAAGGATATTATAATCAATTTGATGATATAAATAGATATAGCTATTCAACCAATAAAAAGATAGTCCATCTAAATTTATGTAATGAAAATATACGACAAATATAAAAAAAACTTGAAAAAATTTGCTAGCTGGAAGAGTGTGATTGGTAAATAATAAGAGTGCATTTCATGAGTTTGTATAGCTATAGCGGGAAAAAAATCATCCAAACTTTGAAAATGAAAATATTAGCTTTAATTATGCTACTTGGTTTTGACACAAACAATAATAAGGACATAAAAGTAGAAGCAATCTTGTACAAAAAGTTTGAAACTACATATTTTTATTAGGTAAAATAAGGCTACAGACAAAAAATAATATACAAGGATTAGCCGTGTAAAAATAGAGCTAAAATTAATTGCAAGGCGTAAAATATTTATCTCAAATAAATATGAACAAAAATTCTCAACTTTAAATAGAAAAGTTTCCAGTGCTGATGTAGCAATCTTTCCAAAATCTGGTTTGTAAAGGAACACCTCTCCAGCCTCATTGCTAATTAAGTCAGTGCGATGAGATTGCTGGAAGAGAGATGGAAAGTATTCAAGAGGAATATCCACCTTCACTGGTTTCTTTGGTGATTTAGGCTTGCCTGATGCTGGATCAAACGGTGACTTGAGTATCACATACAAAACTGCTCCCCCATAAAAGGCTACTACATTGACGAAATCATTTGTATAGCAGATTCTGATGTAGTCAAAATTATGCAAGTGAAACATCAAGTTCCAACAAGCTTTTGAGAACAAAGAACTATTTGTGGTTATATTGAATATCAGTAAAGAGTCAATAGCTACTTTAAAAAATTTCTCCGATTCTGAAAAGTTATCTAACTTGTACATTATGGAGCCTTTGAGAAGATTAAGTTCAACATAATTTGAACCAGTTTTGACAACAGCCAGTATATGGTTAACAACACTCAGTGATCTATTGTATTTACCTTTATTGTACAATCGAATAGCAGTTTCTCGTGCCAGATTAATCTGCTCTGGAGTGCTCATTACTCCAATCTCCTCCATTGCCTGTATCCAACGTTCCTGAACATCACACGCTTTATCATGCTCGCCAATTTCAATTAAGTAATCTTGATATGACTGGATTAAAAAGGTTTTACCTCCATACAGCTGAGCAGCTGTTAAGTTTAATAAAGTATGGTAAACTTTATCCAGTTCGTTTTCGATTTTCTTGAGGTTTATTGATCCTTTGAAATTGTTTCTCAGCCACAAAAGCATGTATAGTCTGTCATAAATAGAATATTGATAAGTTTCATCATACAAAGCCTTTTCAAAGAATATTTTGGCTTTATTATATTTTTTTAAATTTATATAGGATTCTGCAATTGCAATATAATTGCATTCGGCAGTATTGGCAGATTTGCATTTAATCTGACTTGCTTTATATTTTTCTAGATATTTTATATGATACAACTTGGCTTTTTTAACATCAAATTGGTCTTCATAGTGGGACAGAATGTGTGAATAATATTTTCTGCATGCTTTCTCTGTGTTAGAGTATGTGCAAAACATGTCTGTAATGCCTAAACTTCCATTAGATATAATAATTGGTCTGCCTTTTATGTCACTGTAGTTATAGTCTTTCCGTAGCTTTGATAACTCAATTAATAATTCAACGTAAACAATGAAGTGTGGAGCCATGTATTTCGGTAGAAATAACACTTGAAATGGATTATCTAAAGATAGATAGCTTTCTATGGAATTCAAAAAAGAGTTTACGAAGGAATAAAGCACCATAGATATTTCAAACAGAGTGAAACGACAATATAAGTATCTAGTCTTTAGAGTTTTTAGGAAACAAGCTACTAGTTTCGGGTCAAAATCAGAATGCTTGTTGTATATGATAGAGGACATTAGCAATTGAATGTGATGCCGATCTAAATCTAACTTGAGAAGAGCTGCTCGTGGAGATCGTACAAATTCATCTGCCATTTTACATAATTCATGAGAAAAATAAGTTTTTAAACTAAACATAAAGTCTGCATACTCCAATATATCGCTGCGTGAGATAAAGTAGTCTTTAATTAGCTTGTGGTAGTAATAACGTTTTGACTTGTCATCATACTCTAACAATGAAAGCTTAACTAAATTTTTTAGACTTAAGTATTCTTGGGAAATTATACCCATCTTAGTGAGTGGATGAAGTACATGTAGTGCTGTGTGCTGGTCAAAAGAACATGTAAAGAAAGACAGGTAGTGACCAATTTCTTGCATATTCTTATCAAGATAATTGTATGATAGAGAGATAGAGGCATCTAGTCGCATGCTAGACTGTAACTCTGATGGACTCAGTGTGTCAATAGGCTGCTTCTTCAAGTTTTCTATGACTTCAGTAGGTGAGTTAATTTTATTACTCAATAATGCACCGACTATTTTTAGAGCTAATGGGACTTCTCCAGTTAATTGAGCTATACTTATTTTTTCTTTGTCACTAAGAAGTTTAGGGTTTTTAAACTCCAATATTTGACCAGCAGATTTTGCATCAATAGGATGTACTTTATGTACAAAGTGATTGTCTGAATGGAATAAAATTTCTCTACTAGTTGTAAGTAACTTCAAGTTGCTACCAGAGTGCATCAATAGTTTATCAATAGCATCATGAAAGTCTTCTGTTTGGTTTTTAATGCTGTCATCACAATTGTCTAATATTATCAAGCAATTACTCCACCATCGTCTTCTTCCCCATAAAAGTAGACTGTTAAATGTTACTCCTTTTTTTATGCTATCGTCATCCATTAGAATCCTCTCTGCTAGTATCTGCTTGAAAATTTCTTCAGGAAAGTCCATCAAATTTATGTAATGTACTTCTGTTCTTCTAGCAAGCATTTTGTGACCGATGTTTATAGCAAGAGCTGACTTACCAAATCCTGGTGGTCCAATAATATTTACGAAACGAAAAGAATCATTTGAAAAACTTACTATATCAAGCAGAACATTCATATCTTTATCTCGTCCAAAGAAATCCAGTTTCGCATTAGGCAGTGTTTGAGATACGTAGGGGGCCATGTCTGGACTAAATGCAATTGCTGTCATGATTAATCCAGTAAGCAAGCATATTCCTATGACTATTGACAGTTTGTGACCTACAAACAACAATGTATTATATATTATATATATTCATTAATATATAGCTACAGTGTGATTAAAACATTAATGTGTTCAACAAGCTAGCAAATTGCTGTGACATATATAATATTATTGCATGGTATTGTAGTCACATAGGCATTTTAATTTTGTGGGTGTTCTTGTGATGGCAATTTAATCATCTCTGACTGGGTCATAAATGGTGCCATACTACTTTTTATAATTCTGTATGCAAATTTCTGATTCACCCCTTGTATCAGAACAGCTATCTGCTTCAGATATCAATCCAGTAAAAGCCATGTTACCATTTGTAGTCACTTTCTTGAAATGCAAAAGTTCAGTATAAGAACAAATTCCTCAATATGATAGAAAGCTCTGATAATTCTTCTGAATATCTGAGTGGCACTAACAATGCCATTTGAAGAGGAGTAGCTAGAGTTTTCATCACTGATGTTGCTGTATTACCAATCAAAAGATTGCTGTAACTTCTGGTTAATTTTAGACAATATTTCCTCTATTGCGTTGCTTTGAAAATGAAAGCAAATATCATGGTCCACTGATGACAATAATTTTTCTTATAATTTTCAATGCTGTCTACTTCTAATCTTCATGGTTACATTTTCAATAGCCTCACTTATCTCATGCAGTACCATCAGGAATTGCATGGAATAATTTTATTCACTTTATTTGAATGCTATTAGTGAACTTATAACCTGGAGATGATAGGGTTCCCTTTAAATTTTTAAGCCACCTTATCCTGGAACTCACACTCTCCTGCATTCAAAACTTAACACATTTTCCATCAAATATTGAACAGCAGAATAAAAAACAACAATATCATTCAGCATGGTATTAGTAGCATCACAATTGTGGCAAACAGCTTTCAACTGCTTCTTCCATTGTATGTGGAAATTTGAAGGATTTAAAAAGTCAAAATGAGCGAATACACCAGTGTCAGGAAATCGTTTGATGCTTTAACCAGAATTTCCAGAGAGTTCTTGTGAATATATGAAAACTTTCTTTAGCTCCAGAACCCCCCATGTGTTATTCCAGAATATGCCAATGATATGTTAATGTCATGGTCTAATTGGCAAGGTATTCACCATCTGTGTGGATAGCAAACTTCATGTATCTACTGTTGTATTAGTGCACCGAAAATGTATCAATAATTGAGATTTGGAAGATACGACTCAGTCTTCAGACTTTAGTATATCATGTATAAGCTAGCAACACAACTTTAGCACTTTACTACCTTGCTCTAGCTAACTGCAAAAGTATCCCCCCTTTCAGTTGCCTGTCGCTCAAGGCTGGCTATGACTGTTGGAAAAACTTCACTAAAGAGGCTATTTCATGGGAAAGTCATCTAGTGTCTGCAACTTTCTTCAACTCAGGTAGCTAAAGAATCTTTTCTATGTCTTTTAGCCCACTCATTCTCACACAACTGTTCTCATTAAAAAATTGAAACACAATTGCTTTAAGTTAGGTTTGAAAGTGTTAGCAAGATATGGTATCTTGTCTCCAGCCAGGCCTGCTGCCAAGGCCAGATGATGGGCAACTGTATACTGGTGAGAAATGTGTTTGTAGCAACTCTAGAAGTATTCTTACCCAGCATCACCATCACTGCCAAATCCTACCAAACGAGACAAGGGTATAGATCGCTCTGAGACAACTAAGGAGTGCTTCCTCAATGGCTTCTGCTGAATCATTAGATAGTTCTACAATTCTCAAAAATGATACAAGAGAACTAGAGTTGATATAGTGGCCATATATTACTACCTCCTTAGTTACAGAAATGTCCGTTGACTCATCAATCAAATTAAATAAAACGCGATTTCAATAATAATCAAGTCTTATATTTTAAATTGATTACCCAAAACTTGAAAAAACAAAACAAAAATTCCTGGGTAATTCTGTAGCTAGCATTTTCTTCATTATAGAGATGACTAAGCTTGTTGTAACCCATAAACTTCACTGTTTCAAGCATTGAACCATATATAAACATGTGAGTCATTCCCGACTTGACTAGCCAATAGATGCATTGCATGGCCACTTTGACAGTAGATATATTGAGGGAGACTTGGATTTGTAATGCTTGTGCTATTCCTCCATCTTTACTGCACCTTTCTCGGTAAAGTTCCTTTTCAGTAGCTTCCTTATGTTGAAGGCTCAAGCTGAGCCTGCGGACACTTGCATTTACATGGAGATTCTCTCCAAACAGATGAATAATGTTTATTATTGATCTTGTACCTTACACATACACTACATAACATTCTTATGATAACTCCAGCTTCACTTCTCTTGGCCACAAGCTATGAAAACCGATTTTCCCATTAGGAATTGTAGCCAACAGTATGATCTTTTCAGGATCCAGTATCCACTGTGGTTGCCCTAGTAGACACATCAATGGAGGCTAAACTCACACCAGCCTCTGCAGGCTGACACTCGCTAGCATTATCAGCCACTCTCTGTTTACTCAATTCCCTGCCACTCTCATCATCATCTCATCATCATCAATATCTCATAGCCTCTTCAAAAACAAGGACATTTTGAAAGGGCTAGTGGTATAAGTGGGAGGGGTTTAGAAGTGCACAGGTGCCAGCTGGACCCATTGGGGGGGGGGGGAGGGAGGGGTAAAGTGTGGCTACTTAACTAGTCTGGGTCTAGCTGCTTCATTTTTAACAGGTACATCCCTTTGTAATGTACTAGATTTAGGTCAGCAGAGAACCATGGCAGAGCACAGCACTCATGCACTTTGAGGGATACACTCAGTATTCAACCAGATATTTGTTCCAATGAGAATCATGATAATAATAACTAGTTAGTACCGCACTACACAGTAACGCTTGATGTGCTAACTTGCAAATAAGTAATGCAGAAACATAAGTATTTTAATCCATTCAGCAGTTCACTTTCTTTTCTCACTCACTTTTCTTGACCCATATATTAAAGAACACACACACACACACCTATCGTTACCAACCCAGCTCAGCTTTATTCAGGAACACATACGCGATTGGCAGTGTTATTAAAGACGACGCTTTACCGATTGGGCCCAGCTAATGAATTATTAATGATGCACACAATGTCATCGTCGTTTTTCCCTTCCCTTCATTTCGTGAATACACAACATCGTTTGTCACTGAAGACACTTTAAATACCCATTATGGACGATGCTTTACCAACCAGGCTCACTGACTGACAAGCTATTTATTATAGAGGTAATTATAATAAATAAAAATACTAATAAATGATAGGGTGTTAAATGGTAAGTATATAGCTACAGTACTTAATAGCAACATTGTACATGTTGTTCCTTTTTTATAAATGTACTCACCATTTAATCCTCATTTATTCATTATCAAAAAACACCTAAAGGACGGTTCTTTCCAACTAGTTAGTTAGAAATAGCAAGAAACTGCACTAACTATTAACCCTTTACCAATTTTTTGACCATTCAATCAATAGCTTATGGCTTCTTGTTTTACAATCATCACAATGCTGGAGCCTCAGGGAAGCCTGTAGAATCAAGAAGTACTAAGTTCAGTAGGAATTGAAGTCTACCTCAGGAAATTGTAGGAAGGGATGATGAATCTGTAGTAGTAACAAAAGTGCTAGGAGTATGAGAGCAGGAAGCAAAAGAGGTTTGATCCAGTTTATTAGATCATTAGAAGTAACTGTCATACTATTCTGTGTTGAAAGCACTTGTTTACCGGTGTGGGGAGCCCCTAGTGAGTTTTCACCAACTTAACACCTTGAGTTACCAAAACAAACTACTTCAGTGAAGGTATCTAGTGTGGAATAAACCACTTATTACACTCATCAGAGTGATATGGCTAGATATTTCACTCTCAGGCTTTATTTTCACTCGCCTTTGGCTCCTGAAAATAAATTAGCCTGCTCGTGAAATGTTTCACCATATCACTCTCTGACTCATGTAATTAAGTACTATATATAAATAAATATATATTTATTTATTCCACCCTAGACACCTTCAGAATGTTTCTTTAGGTACGTAACTCACGTTATCACAGTGTTATGTAGTGGCTGTATTGCACAAGCCCATTACCAGAGTAGCTATAGCAACCTGGCCTGGCCTAGACTGGCATACAAGTTTTCAGGGTTTTTACAACTACCTTTACTCTAGTGGAGCCTACCCAGCCAGGTTAGAGCAGATGCTAAATATCAGCTGGGGGTGTGGGGAACCTCTAGTGAGTTACCAACAAAAAATTACTTCAGTGAAGATATCAGAGTCAGAGTGATATGGCTAGATATTTCACTCTCAGGCTTTATTTTCACTCTGTCTTTGGCTCATAAAAATAATTAGCCTGCTCTTGAAATATTTCGACATATCACACTCTGACTCATATAAGGACTCATACAATAAGTACTATATATTATATATGATGGGAAAGAGATACTTTATTTACATGTATAATTATTCATTTGATTGAGGAGAATATCACAAGCCATTAGCTTAGTATTTATGAGTGACACAGGCATGAGTGTAAATACAGCCAATCAGACGAGTGATATTCTACAGTATGCAATGAATAATAAATTTATTATGTACTGCTCATGTGTGAATACCATAGCAATAAGTTTCTTGTGCAATAAACACTTGTATAACCTGGGGGAATGTATACTTAACCCTATGGGATAACACTGAACACAGGTGATATGGGAAATATTGCCTTAAGCCACATCCTGTTTCTTATGTGGCAACAGGTTGTCCCATGCAGTACATAATAAATATAAATACGATAGGGAAAGAAGAGAGAATAGATAGCTTTAAATTGGTTTAAAATTCAAGCAAAAACAAAGAATAACCTTGTGTAAAACCTGTACTTAGTTGCTAGGAAACCTAAACCACATAATCAGATTCATTAGGTTCATAGCTTTCTATTAATATATTCCTGTCAGGGAGATCATGAAGATAATACCAAGATATATAAAAATATTGTGATGTTGATTTGCTCGTTGCTAATTCCTGGAAAAATAAATGACGGTGAAAAGGGTTAATGGCACTGAAGAGAAGCGGTGTCATTGTTCAATAAGTGTTGCAAGCTAGTTATCGTGTACCACTCTATGCAACAAATGGGTTGCTGTTTGCCTATGAGTGTTTCACTTAGCAGTGGTTGCTTACCAATTATCTGATAATCCATCAGGGGTGATAGATGTGGGAGGGGGCCAGGGGAGGGGGGAGGCGGGGGCACACTTCATACAAATATAATAAAAATAAGTCACTTATCACAATGATCAGTACCAACTACAGAACTTGTCTTCAGTTTCCTCTCATAGAAAGGATTAAAAAAATTAATGGAACAATTTCATTTCAGCTAAATCAATGTTAAACTTTTAGATAAATAAATTGGGACATAACGAATCAAGGTTGAATGGACTTTAATTGGCAGAGGTCATTAAATTAACACCAGCGTTCTTGCAGGTACCTACTCTTGTCATTCCAGTCACGGTCTAACCAATTTTGATCAGACATGTAGCCATGCAATTTAAAGGACCAGAAGAAATAATTTTCCAGTGTTCATATTTTCATATTTGGGCAGGCTATATTAATGCTGAAGTGAAACTGTTTGCCATAGTACTCCGTGACTGTAATTTTAGTATCTATTAACCAATCGCAAGAAAACAACAACAAACTTACCATATTCTGTGTGTTCCACATATCCTGAACTTGAACACACGGATGTTATAAATGAGATCCAGCTATTTTCAACTGAAACTTCAATTAGAGTTCTCAAAGTAGCTTGGTCTCCACATTTGGAGGCCCATTTTCTCAGCATAGCTACTCTCCTCATCTCATTGTGCTGGTAATCCTGTTTTATGTCTTCTATTTCCACTTCTGACAGGCCTAACAGGTAAGCTTTGGCCTCCCATTGGGTAATCAGCCTTGAGATCCTGGATAGCTGTATGTCACTAAGCCTGTTATCCAGATCTCCTCCCTGAGCAACTGAGTTCAACAACTTCTTTACAGAATTTCGGCTAAACAACATGATCACAAATGGAATCTTTAAAAAAAGGCTATAAAACACCACCGATTAGTCTCGTGTAGCCGCCCCCAAAATAGAATAAATAAACATTACTACATACCACATATAGCTATATAGCTCTACAATAAACACTGGTGTAGGAGCGGTATGGGGAACCCCCGCGATATGGTGACTGTGGGGCTACGCACAACGACAGTTAGTAGGCTGCCACCAGAGTCAATGTCAATGATGCCGTTTTAGCTACCCTTCCCGTTCCCGGACTACGTACAGTGGTTACAGGGGGTTAAGGCTATTAGGGACGTATCCCTACACAAAGACGACACGGATGAAACTTGCACAAAGACAAGACTGACAAAGACTGACTACCGACACGTGGCACAAGATTTTTTATACAACGTGAACCACACCTACATTTGACACAAAAAAACGATCTAAACTTCCTGTCTTGCAACATATGCATCACACTTAGCACGCACAAGCACGCTCACAGTTCAATTAACACTAGCTATATGACTTGCACAAAATAATAATAATACAGGATACACACATAATGCAACACAACTCATTCTAATTATAACTCGTGCTAACACTAAAATGTGACAGTTCATGTGGGGGTGGTGGCTACCACGCCCACAGTGACCGCCGTCCCTAAATAGCTAGAATTACTCGGGGGTACTTTTTATTGTGTGAAATTCATGTAATAAGGACTGTTGGGACTCTATTTTTGAGGGACGATGTGTAAACATGCACCACTAGTTCAACTAGCCTGATCACTTTCAGTTTTAAGTAAACTGATTCTGTAAAACAAAAATAGACAACCAACGGGCAGTCTACACGCCGTACTATTAAATAACTTGTAGTACGAAAAAGGCGTATAATATTGCACTGTTTATATACAGCTAATCGTAGTAGTTAGAAGCATGGATACCCCAAGAATACTACCGCTTTTCTCTTGGATATCTCAACAGAATTAACGAGGAAACAAAAGTAGGTGTGGCTCCGAACCCCCCAATGTGAACTTCTGGCTACGGGCCCTGTTTGCTATCTTTGAATGCAGACTTACCAACCCCCAAGGAAGACTACCCTGGATATTGGTCCCATTTTCCCTGAATATTTTGGTGGAATCCCTGGATATGAGGCTGATAAATGCTTAAAATGCACACACACACACAGAATCAATGACACAGACAAATGTAGCTAGAAGTAAAAACATAAAAACTGGGTTATGTAGTGTTTTTATGTTCTTGGAGACTCCTGCGAGTGGCTGACTTTGCAGCCGTGAGAAGACTCTGTACTTGCAAGCAATCTTTGGTTTCTTTGAGGTGTTCGTCATAGACCAATGACAATTTTAATTGAAGAGCACAGTGCTGACCTAGTCAATGGTGGTCCTCATTTTGAATTCTAGACCTAGTGACCAATTCCCAGACTTACCAAAGACTACCCTGGATATGGCCCATATCACATTTTCCCTAGATTTTTGCAGCAATCCGTGGATCCCTGGATCACACTACCAATCCCTGGATAATCCAGGGAAACCCTGGATGGTTGGTAACACTGTGAATGGTCATTAACACTCTATTCCAGAGACCAAGAAAGTGACACAATCATTAGGTTGCTACCTAAGCATACATAGATTATTAGCCATATCTATTTTAACGAAATATCTGCAAATTTGCAAGGATCATCAGTTAGTATCTAATTCTTGAATACCATAGCAATTAGTCTGTGTTCAGAATGGTTCCACAGGTAAAGCATGAGTTCTGTCTGGAGGTAATTAATGCAACCTAGTACCAGTGAATCCAGCCGCTATCTATCATAGTAATAAGACATGCAACTGATTAAATTGCTCACAAATTTGACAGAAAGTGCTAAACATAATAATTAAATAATTTGTGGGCCAAAACGAAACTATAGATGAATCAGAACAAGTAGGTTGCTCGTTCCTAGGTGATAGGATCAATGCTAGCATGTACCTTGAGCCATGAGTGATCACCTGCTATCCATGTCCAACAGTTCCCTGTTGAAGATTTTTATTGGGTTCTTCTACCATGCCTTCTGTCTCATGGCTTTAAGGGTACAACTTATTCTTAACCACGACTTAATTGATCAACCAAAAAAAGAAGTACCCCTAAAATAATCTACAGCAGGCTGTTCCTTGGACCTCCTGTCTCTCTGCTAACTAAATGTTGTGTACTAGCCAGTATACATAAGGAACATACAACTCCAACAGCTAACAAGCTTTGCTTTGACTACAACAACAGTATATTTACATTTCCTCTTCTTGGAAAATGTCAACTTAGTTTGTGCACCTATTACCCTTCAAGCTCTCTAAATTTATGAAGTGAGCATTAAAATATTTGGAGGGGATTCCCAATCATTAATGATCAACATATTGCAGCTATTACATCTAGATTGTGCTGAATGGAATAACTCCTCTCTCTTAAGATATTTCGTTAGTTGCAGCAAGCAACCATAAATTACTGTGAAGTTAACTCTACAATTTGTGTGCCAAAAAAAAGGGATTCTTCAGAACCTGGTTGAAATATTTTGGAGGCAGTCACCTCCTCTGTCTCCATGCTATGTATTATGGCCCTGCAATACCCCTAACCCTTACCATTAAAAAAAAACAAAAAAACAACAACTAAACTGTTGCCTCAATTGTATCTCACAGTGAACAGAACCAAATGTCTACTGTTATGAATAAAATGATGCATATACTTGATCATTGTGCAAGTTTCAATATAGCTTCTTAGTTAGCTAAACTATTAGTCTATGATTCAACTTCAGATAATAACAAGAAGTAATAATATTCAACAGTAACAAGTCTAAATAGAAATATAACAGGAAGTAAAT
>WLWI01002834.1_pt1 | contig 14970 bp, 15 predicted proteins | sample 6701501 | NCBI WGS metagenome assembly WLWI01 (sample SAMN12718690, study PRJNA515312) | sponge metagenome | isolation source: marine sponge | host: Mycale hentscheli | place: New Zealand: South Island, Marlborough, Capsize Point | collected 2014-11-01
AGAGAGGGTCACTGTGACAGTGTTCTATGAGATACTTTGCTACATTTAAATAACCCTGTTTGCATGCTACACATAACCCAATGTTGGCATTGCAGCAAGAACTGTGGCAATCAGTTATAGTTTTAATAGCCTCAAGATTGCAATGCTTAATTGCTAGTTTTAATAAAGAATCGCATTCCTGTTCATCCAGTCTGTCAGGAACATCTGTGTAATTGTACAGATACTTAATTACACTATTTTGTCCATGCATAGCAGCACAGTGCAATACAGTATGACCATCTGTAATTTTGAAGAATGCATCGTTGTGATGGATGTTCAGTAAAGACTGGACTACTCCTAGTTTACCTCGTGCTACTGCCACACACAGAGCTGTTTGCTGGCTTTTTGAACTGAAGCAGTTTGTATCAAGCAGTAATTCGAATATGCTACCATGTAGAGTAGATAGGGAAAGTGTATTATTATTAGTTAATAATTTATTAGGCAAATAATTTAACAGAAACACTATAAAGTCTGCTTGCTGTGTCACTATGGCAACATGGAAGATGCTGGCTGATAAGCCTTTCACATTTAATGTTGTAAGTTTCATAATTTCACTGAGAGGAGTAGTACTAGATGTAAATTCAATTATCACTTTAAATATTTCAAGGTTGCCAAGAATGACTGCGTAATGGAGTGGTGATAGTTCGTTATTGTCAGCCTGCAAAGCATTAGCTCCTTCAAGCATTAGCAACAATTGTACCACCTCCATATTACCACCTATCACTGCCAAATGTAATGGAGTTTGTTTTTTGTCATTAACAGTAAAAATGTTGCCGCTCAAATCAACTATTAAACGCTTGACCATCTGCAGATTGCCACACAGAGCTGCATCATGAACACTAATCTTGTTGACGGTTCCCAGAAGACCCTTGCTTGCTTGTTGGCTTGCTGAATTAATACTTGAGACTTTTAATTCTTTAATGGAATGGCAAATTTCTTGTAAGGATTGTTCTTGTGAAAAAAATGTTTCCTATATAAAATAAATTGTGTGTTGAAACAATAACTGATGCAAACATCTTATCATATTTGCTCTAATTGTCTGGCACAAACCAGTAAAACGTCTTTAAATTATGATTTTTTTTTCTTTTAACAACAATTACAACAATAGGAAATGTTCTCAGCCAATATTATGTTATATATGTGAGTTTAAGTTTTAATTAACATAATATTGGCTGTTAGAACCAAGAAAATATGCTATTATTATAAGAAGCCAGCAAGTACTCCGCCACATTGTGGCGCTTGACATTTTGCAAAGTAAGAATTATCTAGCTCAGTTATCATTCTCTACCATTGGTTAAGGTTACATAGGTTTCCCTCTCCTGCTCTTTTTTCCCCCCTAGACTACCTGAGCTTTTCTTATACCCCACCTCTCATTCTTCAGCTCTTCTTCTTGAGTCATGAAGTACCCTTATCCTTTGTCTATCTCTCCTGCTTCTGAATTTTTGTCATACTTGAGAAACTTTTGTCCTCTATTTTGTACTTTGGAAACTAGCCCCCCCGCCTTTACTTGTCGATTCCACCCGCTATTTAGCTACAATTAATCGCTCACCTTTTTGCCTTCTCTTTCCTTCCATTTTAAACATCGCCGCCTTACCTCGCCCCATTCCACCCACTTTTACCTCCTTTTTGGTACTTTCGCCTTCCTTTTTGAAACAATACATGTAGGTAAATCAATCACAAAAGTTACGAGAAAAGCCATTAATACCCTGGAATATATGTAAATCAAGTGGTAAAGTTTTGAAGGGCCATTGTAATTGTATGGCTGGACTAGGAGAAAGTTGCAGGCATGTAGCGTCCCTTTTGTGGGCTGTGGAAGCTGGTGTAAGGTTACGAGATTCAATGATGGTTACACAGAAGAAAACCTATTGGGTTTTGCCTCCCTGTGTGAAAGATGTACCATATTCCCCCCTGAGTGGCATCAAGTTTAAGGGCAAGAGCGCAACATCGAAAGAGTGGAAAGCTTTTCGAACACCATCACCTTCAGTTGATCAGGCTCCTTCACCTACTCCTTCACCTATTCCTTCACCAGCAGTATATATATCGTTCACTATCACCAACTCCAGTGGCAAAAAAAATAAAAGCTCCAACAACGGAAGGAGTAGATAGACTGTATTTAAGTCTTTCTAAATGTAAAAGTAAGCCTTCTGTTCTATCACTAATTAGCAATTATTCCTCAGCATACGTGCCTAAATCATTGCACCCTGATTTACCACCAGTACTTTAAACTGCATTGTTTGATAGTGACAAATTGAATATGAATTATCTTGATCCTGTAAGAGTAGCATCAGAAACCGAAGTGATTGTAACTCTTGAACAATGCAGAGCTGCAGAATTGAACACTAGATTGCAGTCTGGTTCACCTCTATGGTTCCAGCTACGATGAGGAAGAATTACTGCTTCAAGTTTAAAGGCTGTTTGTCCTACTGATCCTGCCATGCCTGCACTAAGCCTTATCATGTCAATATGTCACCCTGAATTGTATCGTTTTAAGAATACTGCCACAGTTTATGGCTGTCAACATGAACAAAAATGGAAGGGATAAATACATTGGAGAGATGTCAAACACTCATCAAGAATTTAGGGTGTCAGAAAGTGGTTTTTTATATCTCAATGTCATCCCTATATTGGAGCATCTCCTGATGGCCTAGTTAAATGTTTGTGTTGTGGAGAGGGAATATGTGAAATCAAGGTATGTCAGGTACAATATTTGCTTTGCAATCAAAATTATTGAAATAATTATTTTCAGTGCCCTTATTGCCATCGTGATGATTCGATTGAAGAAGCTATTGATGATCCGAGATTCTGTTTGGACAAACTGGATGGTGAATATTAGTTGAAGAAAAGCCATGCATATTATTATCAGGTAGCTATTTTAACCCAGCATTGAATAAATAGCTATATGTGTTTATGTTGCTAACCCGTTTATTTTTATAGGTGCAATGTCAACTGTATTGTACTGCAAGGACATATTGCGATTCTATTGTTTGGCTTAAAGAAGATTTTCATATCGAGAGGATTTTTCCTGATGAAAATTTTATGATTAGTTGCATTGCAAAGGCAGATCACTTTTTTAAAGTTGCAATCTTGCCAAATTAATGGCCAAGTTCGTTTCTAGACCGTCCACTCCAGCATCTCACACTGAAGAAGTTTATGGTTCGATGTCAGACTCACCCATCAAAGATGATGCCAATATTGAGGAGAAAGTTTATTGCTACTACCGTAAAGCTGAAAAATGATAGGTTGTGACAATCCAAGCTGCAATTATGAGTGGTTTCATTTTGAATGTCTTAAAATCACTGCTTCACCCAAGAAGAAATCGTGGTTCTGTCCTGACTGTAGAAAACTGCCAGTTTTCAAAAAGAAGAGTAAAAAATAGATGTCATTAGTTATATAACTTTGTCATTCTCATCAATATTGTAATAATCACAAAAGATAGAATTGATCAGATGGAATAACAAGAGTCACAGAGATTAGTTAATACACAACACACAGTTACAATCTTGTCTATAGAGGAACATTGATTTCTTTGGATATTACAAAATCAATTGGTTGGGTTCCACTTAGCAATGAGTATTTCTGCCTAATTAATCCGATGGCTAGTTCGACATGGATTCGAACATTAGCAATATGATGACTTTGCTCTACTTCTATACCAGTCAATTGCTTCTTTCCTGGTAGGGTGACACGTGCACAATACATAGCTGCAGATTCCTTGATGTCAAATCCCCTGTCAGCAAGCACAGTATCGCTAGGAACAAAGTAAGATGCTTGTCACTTACACGGCCACCCCAACCTTTAGAAATAAAGCTAACAGTTCCCTGTGGGGTAATGCCTATGAGGTATTTCACCGTGTTGTGGTGTTTGTAGGCTGAGTAGGTCTGGGCACGTGCTAGAAAATTCGTAAGTCTATCAATAAATACTTCAAAACAGTCAATAATGGCCACACATGTAGGGCAATGTTTTCTATAACACATAGGCATTGTGTAAAGCAATAAATCCCTATCAGGCCAAACAATCAAATGTCTCAGCTTGATATACAGCACTTCAATAGTTTGTGAAAATAAACAAGATACAATGCTCATACGAACACTAAACCTGAATGCCAAACTTGAGAAGACATATTCAAGCATAACCTCATGAGTGTCATTAAGAGCTGATGAAATGGACTACATGTACTGTTGCTTGACAATTAGCTTTCACAAATTCATGCACAGCCGAAAAAACTTCCCAATTTGGCAGACCAGTATAGAAAGTAACCAGATAATCATTACCTTGAAATGCTTCAATGGCTAAATTGTCTCTTGGCTTGGCTTTAGAAAGTGTTTCAATTTTACTTCTCAACTGATTTATCTCAAGCTGAAGCTTGTTAAACTTGTGATGTGTAAAGTCAGTCTGGACAGCAATGCCAGTTTCACCTTCTGAATCTGCTGCCTGGGATGACTCTATTCGGCTTTTCTTTGCTTCAGAATCTTTTTTATCCTGCAATTCTTTCCTTTTTGTTTGCCTACTTAGCACGTTCATATCTTGAAGGTTAACCATTACTAGCCTCACTATACCCCAAATTTCGAGATGGAACCCAGTCTGGGTTAGTGTCATCATAAAGTAAACTAGGTTTGCCAGAGATAAAGTGATCAGAACATACTCTGGTATACTGGAGGTTTCAGCCTTTATATTTTGCCTCTTGATAGCAGCCAACCACACACGCTATCTTTTCTCATTGAGTGCTTTTGTCTGCTCTCCTTGATTATGTATAACAGCAGGCAGTATGAAGAAAGACTTATCCTTGTTACTGGGCAATCTATTCCAGCAGCCGATGCAATTGCAGAAGTTTACCATCATTGCTAGCACTCCATGCTGTACTGCAAAATGGCCGAAGACGTACTAAACTCTGCCCACTGCAAGGGGTCTATTTCACACACTTCTTAGAATTAACCAGCACTTTCTACTGAATGTAATGATACTTTCTACTGAATGTAATGATACTTTACCTACCATGAGATGATGATACTTTACTTACCATGAGATGATGATACTTTACTTACCATGAGATGATGATACTTTACCTACCATAAGATGATGATAGTTTACCTACCATGAGATGATGATGCTTTACCAAACTGTACAAAGCTCATGAATTATTCATGGTACACAAATCGTCGTTCGCCGATGCCATCGTTACTGACACAGAAGCGCATTATTATATTACAATAATTATTATTATAACAATTTATTATTATTATAACAATAATATTATTATTTCATTTTCATTATTATTATTATTATTATTATTATTATTATTGTTATTGTTATTATTGTTATTATCATTATTACTGTTATTATTATTATGATAATGATGATGATGCTAATCACTATGATCAGAGTTCTCTGTTCAAATAACCTATAAATCTCTAAACTTAACCCACAATTTCTACTCCTTGCCATAGCAATAACTATTGCTTAATAAGTAGCTATTCTTAGCTACTATCTGAGCTTTCTTACAATCATAACTCTTCCATTATTTTTCTAGATATTACCGCTATTTTAAATGATCATAGAATACACTCAAATGTGGCTTTCATCTTCAATATGGTGTGATGCCTACAAGATTGCTATTCATGTATTTATATTTACTGTCATTATAATAATTATGCAGTCAAAAGTTTAAATCAAAAGTAGAATAACACAACAAAGTTTTGTTGCATAATAGTTAAGATTAAAGACACGAATTATGTCTGCCAATTCAGAAAGTGCTAGCCAGGCTGGTAGCCAGAAGTTCGCATTGGGGGTTCGGATTTTGAAGATGCAAAAAGCCACACCTACTTTTGTTTCCTCGTTAATTCTTAAAAAAAACAAAAACACAAAAGTAACTGCACCGTTCTTTGTATTCTACTTCAAAACTATAAATTCATTAAACACTGTTGATATTCGAGGTATTATTCTCGAGTAACTAGGCTTCTAACCACTACGATGAGCTGTATATAAACAGTGCAACATTAGTACGCCTTTTTCGTACTACAAGTTATTTAATAGCAAGGCCTGTAAACTGCCCATTCAATAATTAGCAATTTTTCCAATACATTATATTGGAAAAATTGCTATAACTCGGTGAAATAGCACGGGAACAAACTGAAACGCCACAGTAGCTTAAGTGAAATGGTAAGGGTAAGTGCGCAAGCATGCAGCTCTAGCCCCGAACTCCCCTTGGCTACGGGTATGCTAGCTAACTTTGCAAATAATGTAAATTGTGTACTTACAATATTGAAGTCTAGAATCTTGAATTCTCTGTTCGATGAACTCAAAGTTTCTGAAGCTATAATTCATATAACATGGCTATTCAATTTTTTTAGCTCTGAGCATAATATAATAACTTTACCGTATGATGAAGCTTCAGATTTTTGCAAAGCATTTAGACATATTGGGTTGTTCAATGGAAGTATTTCTGGATAAAAATTCAAAAATTTGAACACATGATCAGAATAATAACACGGATGTTATAAGTATCTTACCAGCTGGACTAAAGTGAATCATAGGAGTAAAAATATTGCCTTCTGACAAACATCGGCCTACAAATAATGCGAAATTATAATGATACAAAATGGAATAAAATATGAAAATATGTTACCAATTTTTTTACTGAGATGCCCACTCGTAAGAGTATTGGCACTGAATGACGAAGCAGAGGAAGATATAAGTGATTTTTCTGACGTAGATCGATCTGCACGAATAAAAGGAAGATCACTAAGAGCAATCAATCACTTTGCATATGTGAGGCAATTACAAGCCTTCCAATAAATTTATCATTCGATATGTTTAGCAACCCAAGGTCAGCAGATGCCATCAAGTTTATATATTATGTACTATGCAGCAAAACTTTAGACTATTCAAATAGTTATCCTGATATCAGAATTTATTTATAAACAAATACAATAACATCTTGCAAAACGTGCAATAACAGAGTGATTAGGTTAGTCACATTGAATTAGTCTTAGTGTATAATTTATTTGGGATTATAACATTAGTAAGAAATTATATTACTGTAAAAACTGAAATATTTTTAATAATATAGCATTTATATAAAAATTAAGTGTTGAATAATAAAGTATCTACAACTTACACAACTTGGTTGTACTTTGTAAGTATATGAATTCTTCATTAATTTTCACCCATAATGTATGATACTTTTCTAGTATCAATGACATATCTTGTATTCTATTTTTCAATACCAGTGAAAATCTCTCTGGGAACAACCAAGACACGCATACACTTCCTTCACTAAATTTATAATAGTACATTGCAGATGCAAAGTGGGAAAGCAGTGGCACACATTTATTTACAATACAATCTCGCAAGACTTCCAAACGAGATAATGTAAACTTAGTGATATCTTCTTCGATGTCAAACTTGATTGTGAGCTCAACCACAGAATCTGGGATGTCGTCCATTTGATGCCGCCCTTTCCAACATTTGATAAATGGAACAACTAATGTAGCACGCTTAAAATCCTTAATTTTTTTAACATAGCTTTCTATTTCTTGTGACAAATGTGGGATTTTACATTTCATTATCAAATATTTTAGCATTTCATAGTCCAAAAAGTTCCATAGATTTAAACTTAACATCTCCACAAATTCATCGATCTCTGCAATTTGTTCTACTTCAGGTTTGAGTTTACACCATAGAGGAGTGATACTAGCACCAACATACCGTGGGATAAATCTAATATACTTTTTAACATCGTATATTGAGGTGCCGTCTTTTACTAGATAATCTACAAATTCAGTAACTAGATCAGCAAACTCATCTTCCAGTAACTGCACTTGTTGTTGTAAATCAATAAGCTCTGTAAACAAATGCCAAGTGTATTAGACAATAATATTAAGCACTAAACTTTTGATATTACCTTCATCAAGAGTGCCATTACATGAAGATACTATAACATCATCCTTGATCGGTTTCGAGTTGTCTGTCACAAATGGAAGATGCAATAATAATTGCTATTATTAATGTGCTTAGAAAAAACATTACACAACTGTTTGTAGCATATCACATCAATTCTTAAACAAAATAAATAGTCATAACAAAAAGCTAAGTATTTTAGCATCACATTATCATGAACTCTCCTACTCTCTTTTTCTGAACAATCTCAGCTTTTCTTATACCCAACCTTTTCTTTCTTCAGCCCTTTATCCTTACTTGCTTCTGAATCTCTCTGTCCTATTATCATGATAGTAGATTTGAGCTTTGTGAAACTGTTGCCTTTTTTTCATACATTGGCCTTCCATTTTGAAACCGAAGTGGCCTTTACCGTCGATTCCACCTGCATTTTAGTTATAATTAGCTAATATCACGCCTTTTTTCCTTCTCTTTCGTTCTCTTTTAAACCTACGCTGCCTTCTAGCGATTCCAACAGCTTATTATAGTTAGTCGCCTTTTGCCTTCTCTTTCGTACTACTTTTGATTTGGACCACCGCACATACATTTCGGCGGTCAATTACTGTTAGCACATTACCCGGAGTAGCCCTTTTCAACCACAAAAAGAAATTACTGTACGAGTCAGCCACCCTTTCAACGTTCCGTTTAACAATCATTGCAATTTGTAGAAATTCAGGTATAAAGAAAATGGGGAATTCACCCCTTCCGCATTCCTCTAGTCTAGAACAAATTTGGTACGGCCATGTCCCCAGACCCTCTGCGCGCTTTGCGCATTATGTGGGTCAGACACCACTAGACTACTATTACACCCGCTTTTAGTTACAGTTAATCACTTCCTACTGAATGATTCATGTAAATACGGCGCTTTACAGAAGTGTTGGGCTCATGAATTATTCATAAATACACACACCGTCGGTCGTCAGTTGTCGTCGTTACTGACACACAAGCGTATTATTATATAGATAACAGTATCTTTGAAGAACAGTAGAATAATCCTAAAATAATTGGAAGGTTTCGGGGATTAATTTGACCCTAAGAATTTATTCTAGACCCTCATGTTAAAGTGATTACAACAGACAGAGCAAAGTCTACAACTTCAAGTTAACCCTCAGCATAAATGCCAAGAGGATCTGACTACAAACAATCAGATCGAAATCACATGAGCAAAACATTTTCTTGCATTATCTCTTTTGGCCTATGAGTGCGATTTGGTAAAAGTTCCTCATTGAGGTTAATGCTGCAGGCATGCGCACTTATTCGTACTATTTCATTTGGCTAATGTGGTAATTCACTTAGTTTCACTTAGTTTCTGTGCTATTTCACTTAGTTATGCGCTATTTCACTTTCCCCATGCGATTTCAATCGAACAGCAATTTTTCCCATACATTTTTGAACTGGCAATTTACGCTCCATACTATTATTATTATTATTATTATTACTATTATTATTAATCGCTGTTTCTCTAGTTTAAATAAGTTGATCAAACTTCGCTTTGAATTTACTAACAATAACAGAAATGTCAAGTATAATTTTTTTTCCAGCTAAAGGCGAGAGATTAATTATAACTAAAAAACGGGTGGAATCGACGAGAAAAGGCGGCGGTTAGTTTTTAAAAGAAAGGCTAAAGTAGAAATAGAAGACAAAAGTTTCTCAAAGTAGGACAAAAATTCAGAAGCAGATGAGATAGATAAATTAAAAGGGGGTTCCATGACTCAAGAAGAAGAGCTGAAGATAGGAGAGGTGGGTTAGAATAAAAGTTCAGATGGTTCAGAAAAAAAGAGAGTAGGAGAGGGAAACTTATGTAACCTTAACAAATGGTAGAGAATGATAACTGAGTAAGATAACTTGTGCTACTGCATTCTTACTTTGCAATACATCAAGTGCCACTATGTGGCGGGGTATAATAATTATTACAACAAATACTCACCTTTATTATCATATGCTGGTACATTAATACCTTGTTCCTTCATATTCAATAAAAGGATTTGAATTATATCCTTGTAAGTTTCTCTGTGGGACTGAAATTCCGTCAATATAACATAGAAATTCTGTGCATTCAATTCAACTTTGTCTCGTATTTTTTCCACCAGCTTCCCTGACTTTTCCAATGGTGTTAGTGGACATGTAGCACTCAATACATAGTCATGAATATCTTTATTGATGATGTAATTACGCTCAAGAAAATGAACAATATCTCTATTATCTTTCAGTGCTATTTCCAATTTATCCATGCAGTTTATAATCACAGTGTATTCAGGAGAATATGGTTCCATTGCTATTCTGTAACAAAAAGTAACACATTATATTTTAGTCAGATAGAAAAACATACTGACACAACATCAGTGTCCATTGCCAATTATTTTAATTGGTGAGTGAACGAAGCAAATGAGACACTATCAGGGGTTACACAATTGAAAATTGGGGATATTTGTTTGTATATTTATATATATATATAGATGTACATATGCCATTTTGTACTTTGACTTTGTTTTTTTTTTGTTTGCTTCGTGGTCTACCCCTTCCCATACTTCCATTTAAACAGAAACTTTCAGCGTAGCAATCCCATATCATCCAAGGAAATTTAATTGTTTAACCCCTTTGTATCAGGTTGTTTCTAAATGCCATAAGATGCACTTAGGTCTTACAAACTTACTGTTACTCAACACTGTGGTAATTCTTAAGAACTTCTTGTTTGTTTTTTGTCGTTGTTGTTTTAGGTCGCAAAATGTTATGGCAAATGGTTACTATGGTATTGAGACGCTTTACCAGACATAATTTCTAAAACTAGGTCATTTGTAGTAGCTGTGAGTGCTTGTTGTCAAAAGCTACTGGAAATTCAGACAGTCAGAATGACAGACTACAGATAATACCAGTACTCAGGAAATTGAGATATGAAAGTAATTTTGTAGTGTTAGCTAAGTATATAATGGTAACTACGACTAAATACTTATACTTTTAGAAATAGACTGACAGATTCTCTTGAAGTGTTTCATTTGTGCATAGACTTGCATGCCATTTGTGCTCAAGCACATCACTAGGTATACCATTATGTCAACATGCCCATCCATATGTGCACACATGCATGCATACATGCATACGTACATACACATGTACATGTGTGTGTGCATGAATGCATACATACATGCATGCATAAGTATATACATACATACATACATACATACATACATACACACATACACACACACATACATACACACACATACATGTACATACATACATACAGAATGGTTAAAAGAAAACATGACAGAAATTCTGTATTATAGTGGTGTGACTCAGCAAGCTACATATGCAGTCTCAATAAGGCGACCCTTTACCAACCAGATTGTTATATGGAGAAAGGAAGTATTGAGAATCATCACAGCACTACAAAAAGGTACTTTGTATTTGCAACATTCAGTGTGAAGTTTAAGAGGCAGACGGTCAACTACACTAATATGGTTTCGACGCTGTTTGGCTACAGCAAGTGTTGAAATTTCATGATTGGAGCACCTTTTTAGGGTGCTGCAAACTAATTGTATAAGTTTAGAGAACAATTATTTGAAATAATAACAGTGTAGTGTATCAGCAGTCTGCAGTCGAAATGAATATATTTCCTCTGCACTATACACTGAAAAGTGGCCAAGTACAGTAGCTATTTAACAACAAAATGAATTCGACGTAGCATAGTTTTTCAGGGGCTCCTATGCAAAGAAGTTAAAGCTATCTAACTATGAAATAGGTTTTCTTCTAATGAGTTAATTTCCTTATTTTCTTTCTTGTACACTGAATTTCAAGTAAAAAGTTTGCCTGTTATGTGTAATTTATGTCTCTCAGTAGAGGGCAACTCACAGTACACTCTCCCTGCACTTGTCGTGCACAACTTAAGGAAACTCATTTGCAGGTTCCAGGAAATATGAGATTTCTCAGAAATGTATGCCCCTGCATGTCATGACCATTACCCTGGACCAGTACCGATTGTCACTATTTTACTTGGTAATGATTTGGCTTGAACCTTTTGAGCTAAAGAGCAAGATTTTGGATGCTAGGAGAAAGCTAGAGATAGCTAGATAGTAAAATTGCAATAACGGGATCGATTATCAAATTTGCTGTTTCGCCTTAATTCAGGATGAGGTTGGCGTGTACGATAGCTGTTGACTAGAACCGCTAAAATACATTATTTCTCTTTACCATGCTTGAAAAAACAAATAAACTGATATTTCAGTGTGTTGCTAAACACTACTTGGAGAAATACCTCGATTTCAGCACGTGTGCAGTCAAAAAGGGATACATTTTAACTTCAGTGTGCAGCTAAACACATAGTTGCCAACTTTCAGAAGAAGAAAACTGGGAAAAGACCACACACCTACCATATCCGCCATGAATATCATTAAATTTCAATGAATATGATTAATTATTATCAATGAATTGACTTGCAGGTAACTTTCGTGTATGTTGTATTTTAATTAACCCATGAGTGTGCTCGAGGCTTGCTGAGCTAGCTGAGTGCAGTGGATGTTCTATTTTTATCCACCAATGAGTGTGCCTGAGGCTCAAGCTAGCTGAGTGCAGTGGATGTTCTATTTTATCTACCAATGAGTGTGAAGCTAGCTGAGTGCAGTGGATGTCATCGATAATAATTAATCATATTCATTGAAATTTAATGATATTCATGGCGGATATGGTTGGTGTGTGGCCTTTTCCCGGTTTTCTTCTTCTTAAAGTTGGCAACTATGTGTTTAGCTGCACACTGAAGTTAAAATGTATCCCTTTTGATTGCACACGTGCAGAAATCGAGGTATTTCTCCAAGTAACATAGTTGCCAACTTTCAGAAGAAGAAAACCGGGAAAAGACCACACACCAACCATATCCGCCATGAATATCATTAAATTTCAATGAATATGATTAATTTTTATCGATGAATTGACTTGCAGGTAGCTTTCGTGTATGTTGTATTTTAATTAACCCATGAGTCGAGGCTTGCTGAGCTAGCTGAGTGCAGTGGATGTTCTATTTTTATCCACCAATCAGTGTGCCTGAGGCTCAAGCTAGCTGAGTGTAGTGGTTGTTCTATTTTTATCCACCAATGAGTGTGCCTGAGGCTCAAGCTAGCTGAGTGCAGTGGGTATCCACCAATGAGTGTGCCTGAGGCTAAAGCTAGCTGGGTGCAGTGGATGTGTTCTATTTTATCCACCAATGAGTGTGCCTGAGGCTCAAGCTAGCTGAGTGCAGTGGACGTTCTATTTTTATCCACCAATGAGTGTGCCTAGGCTCAAGCTAGCTGAGTGCAGTGGATGTTCTATTTTAATCCACCAATGAGTGTGCCTGAGTATTTTTATTAACCAATCAGAGCGCTGAAGTAAGATTATGTAACAGTGTCTAGACAAAAACCCAGGGAAAAGAATGCTAAAAAAACAGGGATTTCCCATTAAACCGGGAAGGTTGGCAACTATGTAAACAAGAGCTGCACTTGAGCTTCCCCAAGAGTTTATGCTAAGGGTTGTAGCCCATAGCAAGCTCTCTCTTCTAATTATGCATAATTTTATACAAAGAGAATAATTTATGGTGAGTAAGAATAAAAATTTAGTAAATCCAACTGGATGAAATATATCTAGCTAGCTTAGCTCACTAGTCATTTGTGTTGCAGCAATAGTTCTGTTTGTAATTAAATTTTCACTATGCTAATGAATCATATTGATATGTTGCAATTACTTACCTCAATATAAAATGAATTCCAAGTAATAAGGCTGTCATGGATTATAAGTTTTGAATCCCACAATAAGCTGGTACAAGTATCCACACTGAGTAGCCAATCTGTTCTGTGAGATAATCTCCTAAGATGACATAATATTTTAGCTTTAACTTTTTATTCTATGCATCACTAGATACATCCAAACTCGTAACCAATAATTGCTATAGAAAAGCCTGCAAACAAACTAAATCACTTAGTACTACCGAAACTCACAAATTTCCTTAGCCAAATTGATTTCCTAGCTAGTTTATTTTCAATTCAAATAATCTTTCTATTCTCCTACGCAAAGAAAGAAAAGGGGAAGGATGGTCCGTCCTTCAATGGCATGCTCGCTATTTTTAAACATGGGAAGCCGACTGGGGGCGTGTAGATGCCACTCACCCGCGGTGCTATTGGTTCGTTTTATGGATGCGTATGACGGACAAATTGGTCTGCGCACGCATTCCTATAATTATTCTGACTACAGTCTATTATTAGCTAGTTATTATTAGCTAGTTGTTAGATCCTCATCAGTATTGAGTAGCTGCCGTATAGTATTCCACAAATCCTTGATACCCACAAACACAAACGCTTACACTAGAGTGCACACACACACACACACACACACACACACACACACACACACACACATTGGCACATACCTGTTTAGCCTTTCTCTTCTTTTGTAATTATGTTTATGAAACGATTTACTGCCTGAAAACATGCACAGCTGGTATGTGTATCTTATCTATTCATTTTCCTCTGTAGAAGAAATTTCGAACACTTTCTCATCATGTACATTTTTCTCATACATTATAGTCGGGTCTAGTTCATGTTAGAACGTAGCAGTGTTAACGTATATACTCTCTCGCGGGTGACGTGGCACAGGTAATTTCAAGACTAATTTAATGGACTAATCTACTATGCCTGTTTAAAATCAAAACAGAGTCTTGAAATTACCAACGAGGTTCCCGACCCGGGTAAATCAGGTAAAGGGTCCCACCTACTCGGTAAAGACGCACCCGGTTCAGGAATATTTTGCGATAGAACGTACCGAAGATTCCTGGAAGCCTTGGATTGGAAATATCGGGTGAAACTGGAATCTTTCCTGGCCCATGCGCGTAGACGGGGTCGTCACCTCCCCCCCCCCTGTCACGCGAAATTCAGTCCCACCCAAAATCAGTCCCTCGGACTAAAATTGGCAGCAAATTACGGTCCGCCGGACCAATTTTGGCTGCCAAATATGGTCCCCCTCAGAAATTTTCGGTCC
>WLWI01002835.1_pt1 | contig 14965 bp, 4 predicted proteins | sample 6701501 | NCBI WGS metagenome assembly WLWI01 (sample SAMN12718690, study PRJNA515312) | sponge metagenome | isolation source: marine sponge | host: Mycale hentscheli | place: New Zealand: South Island, Marlborough, Capsize Point | collected 2014-11-01
GTCCAGTTGTGTCAAAGCATTGTGTGTTACAACCACTACTTAGCTAAAGAATATCACAAAGAAAACTTTTAAATAACGTGTATTGTTTTGTTGTTGTTGTTTTCCTTCAATTCAAGCAGTTGCAGAGGGTTGTTACTATGGCACTGAAATCCCTTTACCGTGTATGCGAAATTAAAAAACTGGACCTTATTTTCAGTAGCTTCAGTGTTAGAAGTCAAAATCATTCATATAAAAATAGTATAGTCTTAGGCTCGCTCGCCATTTGTACTCAAGCACATCACTAGTTTATTACATGTAGCAGAGTGACCAACTATGACGGAAAAGATGCAAGGGAATTACAGTACGTGAGCACCTAATTGTCTTACCTCCTGCAACAGTTTTTCCTTTGATTCTGAGCCTTTACTCCTTGTCTTTGATAAGGTATCTGTAAAAAGTAGTCTATAGCTTTGATTCTAACCTTAGACTACACTTACAAGGCCGATTTCTTTTGGACTTCGGCATCTTTTGTTGTCCACGTGCCCAAACTGCGACGATACCGTACCTATTGAATAGGCCAGGGCGGATGTAGGTGTGTCCAATGGTTCTGCTTTGAATGACAATATTTTTAGCCGCAGTTCAACTTAACCTCTCTTGTTAATGCTAGCTACCAACGGACTATTTATTATTTTCTGTTGTGTCCTAGAGCAATTACTTATCGCCAGAGCTCCATGTGTGTGTGTGTACATGTATTTTGCTATGCCTAAATACAGTAGAAAGACAATCACTAGCTTTATTTCATATATTATTACTCCTTCAATATAAATAAACAATTTTAACTTCAATTAGTATGGTATACGTCCACAACCAAAGGTCTAAGATTTGTGGACTAGCACCTACTACTAATAAAAAATTTAAAAATTTTTTTACATTGACCATTATTTCAAAAGATAAATAAAAATTTGTATAAAAAGTAATAAAAATTTGAGAAAAAGATTAAGAAGATTGACAAGATCTGTCTTGAGCACTAACGATATTGTTGATATCGCACAAGTGATCTTTACGACAGGCGGAGTCACATGTCCTGTCCTTCTCTTCACTTTTGACCTTCTTGTTGTAATTATATTTAGACAACAGAACATTGTCCATTGAGAATCTACAGACAAATAATATAGTAACAACAACAATAACAACAACATATAAAAAGCTATGTATTAATTGAAATTAACTCAACAAACATTGAATAGGGAAATACTACCTATAATTTCTTATAAATGACAAATAAATTGAAGGAATAAAAGTCACCTCTTGGCGAGGCCACTCAGGGATTCTGGTGTCAGTGTGTCTAGTTGGTACTCCTGCTCAGACGTATATGACACTTCAAACTGAACTTCAGCATCTCTTCCTTGTCTGTGAAGTGCTACAACCAAAGTATATAAAGGAGGTGAGGTTCAAGCAAGAGAGCTTTCTAACCCCAATATAAAAAATACAGTTATATATATTTATTCCACCCTAGATATCTTCACAATGATATCTTTAGGGCCTGTGTATTTCACATGCTGTACTGAGCAAGCTCATTACCCTTATAGTCTTATAGCAGCCTGCCAAACTTGTCACTTTTCCTGGTTAGCTACCTTCCTCTGGTGCAGCCTACTCAACTGGGTTAGAGCAGCTGCTAAAATATCAGCTGGGGAGTTGTAGCCCCATACAACCAACTTTACCTGTGAGTTACCAGTCCTCTAGTACTAATTACAGTAGTGAAGATACCCAGGGTAGAATAAACCACTTATTACACTCGTCAGAGTGATATGGCTAGATATTTCACTCTCAGGCTTTATCATAGGAGGAGGAACATAAATTTACCTGGGGGGGGGGGGGGCAATCCCCAATCCCAATAATGTACAATAGAGTTGTGATTAATTAATGAAAACATGGCATCAAAATTCAATCAATTTTAACTAGTTGTATACATGTATAAACAAGTCATGAAAAATGTCTCTAGCAAAAGCAGCTGGTTGCTGACTGCAAAAAAAATCCAGCTGCAACCATAGTTTCAGTGGTTACACATGGCAGCTGAAGTGGTTAATTCATGCATTTTGATTGACTCAAAACAAAAGAAAGAAGAGAAGTGCTAATGCAGTCAAGTGATAGTGCCTTCTGCTACTACATAATTAATACCTTGATTGAAATCTGGGGGGGGTGGCAAAATGCTAAACTTAAAGTTCTGGGGGGGCCATGGCCCCTTAGCCCCCCTGGTTCCTCCACCTATGTTTATTTTCACTCGCCTCTGGCTCTGTGAAAATTAATTAGCCTGCTCTTGAAATATTTCCGCCATATCACACTCTGACTCATGTAATAAGTATTATATATAATAATAATATATAATATTATATTATATAAACCAATATTGAGGTTTGTATGTGATTTACAAATCCTGAGACATAAGGGCGGAGCCTGAGTGGGTGGGTTTGTGAATTGCAATCAAACCAACTATTTTATTGGTTTATAACTATCTTATAGCCCGTGGACACAGTTGCTGCAGCAGATTCCTGTTCTTAGTCACCATTTTCAAGGTTAGAATTGAGCCTAAATCTGATGTTATGATGACTAATATCGACACTAGCAGTTATGTAAGAGCAGCGATTTCATTTTAAGACTTGCATAACTGCACTCTTTCAACAGCGACAAAACACAAAGGAATAAAAGAGGACTCCCATTAAATATTGCATTAACTAAGACTTGCTGAGTGCAAGAAAACACTATCAAAGAAAGGACTGGACATCGCTTGCTGGAAGCTCTCGCCAATGTTTGAAGAGAACCATGTCAGAACGGCATCTATCTGTTTTAATATGATGTTTATTGACAAAATTAAAAAAAATTTTTTTTCAAGAACATTGAGCTGTAAGCAGGAGTACAATTTCTTAAGGCCGCACTAATATGCTAAATAACAATAACAGGTAAAGTGTTAGGTATTATAATAAAACTTGATAACAATTAGCTCTATTGAGAGCTCTCTCCGGTGATTTTCCAATTGCTGCTACGAACTGTCATTTTCTCCCCTCTAATACATTTTTGTACGGGAATACCGGGGACTATATCAGATTTATAGTATTTGACGACAAGCACAGTCACTCAGGTAACAGGCTATATATATATATATATATATTGACAGGCATCTTAAACCTGAAGAATCATGAATTATTATTGGTACAGAGTGCTTTAATTCTTTTAATTCACCTGCATGAATAATTTAGACAAGCAATAAACATGTCATGTATAATGATTGATTGTGTTGCTGCAAGTTACCATTGGCTTTGGTGAGGTTGAGATAGTACTGAGTGTATCCTAGCAACTGCATAGTGTCTAGATTCATGGAGTAGACCCTGAAGGAAGGATTGATGCGGGGATAGGTCGTGATGGATGGAGACACTAGCACTACACCGTACACTCCAACCTCATCCTGAACCTAATAAGGACGGAGGACTCTGAGACATGTGTGGTATGCTTTATTTATTATCAGACAACAATGGAAAAATACTGCTGTGCTTAAATAAAACTATAATGACTGCATTTTATCTACAATATCGTGCTTAAGCCATCAACTACCAACCATTGAAAGCAAGGGCTGCTCAGGGAAGTCATCAATTCAGTGAACATGTGCAAAAGGGTCATAATAGTACTTGCTTCATCTGTCAGTCAGTCATCAACAACTGATCTCGATGATAATGGCCTCCTGGACATTGAAAGAGGTGTCAAGCTGTTGTACTAGACAATCCAAGTCATTTTAATGTGCCAGAACTTTTAGTTTGACTTAGTTATTCCAGAAGACTGGAATTGCACAGTGGGTAATCGTCACTTTATAAGTAAATAATTCCCTGCAACTAGATGCCATTTAGCTTCTTACTGCGCATGATTGCTGGAATTGGAGGAAGTTATGGATGAGTGTCCATTGTAAGCTACTTTAGATATCTAGCTCCTCTTACTGAGACAGCACTTATATCTACCATTTTCACTGTACGAGCTATATATCCTCTTGATGACTAGCATTTGACAAAAATTGGTGCATCTCTCCCTCACATTGAGGAAGATGGGATGTGATACAAGTTTGTTTCTGAGAAATGAAATTATAGTAGGTAGCTAGTGTATGCAGTACTGAGGGTTCACACCTAAGGTGTTCTAGTTTAGTCAGCTGATATAGCCACGTTTAGCCAAACTGGCTGCACACTAAGGTGCAACATTACCACCCAGTGCAGCTCCTTGAAACTCACCAGCTGAAAGTGGTCCATGTGAGTGTGGCCAAATAAGTGTCCTATGATGGTATTCTTAAATTTCTTTGTGACATTCAAATATCTTTCTCCATAGTCTGCATTGTTATCCAAATCTCCCGGAGGAATGTGGCCAATCAGAATCACCTGAAGAAATATACATTTTATTCGGTGCAATTATTAAAAAAAAAAAAAAACCAAAAAAAAAAACCACGCATAAATGTGACAGTACTTGGGAAAAGGGACCAATTACGTAAAATCAAAAATGTACAGTAAAGCCCGAACACCGACAAAAATTGTTTTGGGATTTTCTTTTTATTGGCCCACTGGTATCTTCTACCCTTTAGCTACACTGACACCAAATTTGAGTGGCTGAAACTGCTGTTAAAGGTCCAAGTGCCCCGTTTAAACACAGCCACCTTTTATTCTATTTTTTTGACCTTCCGTGCATGCACGGAAATTCAACCCGCAAGTAATTGAAAATCGTGGGTGAATTCAATTTGTTGCCTAGCAACAAATTACCCGACCTCAGAAAAATCGCAGGTAAATTCTAATAAGTTTTTGTTATAGCATTGCAGCAACAGAATAGAAATAATAAACACGAATAATCAAGCTATATAAGTTGATGTTGCTATTTATGGGGTCTTGTAATTGGGAGTCTGTAGATCTGGAGATTCTCCAGAGACTATGAAGACACTGGAAGAATCAGCAAGTCTCTGACTGGACAAAGGTAAAATAAAAAATGACATTGTTTTAGTTATGCGCATGTCAAGTCTTCCGTTTTTTGTTCATGCGTGTGCGTTATTGTAGTTACCCGTTGTTGTTATCGTTACCTTTTAGTTGTTTTACTGTCGTTCATTCTAAATAACTATCTTTCACAACTCTAATATAATACCATCACTTGATCGTTTATCAGGGAGCTATTCCCGTCGTTATCACCTCAATCGGATAGTTTAGGTAGTTCCAATTATCCCGGCTCTACCATACTCCCGATTAGATTTTTGGTCCTTCGAGCCGGATAGACAATCAACATCACCTCACTATCTTTGTCCAGTCTGTCCAATCTAACTACCTACCAACACCATGTCTACAATTGTTGACTTTCGTCGCAAAATCAGCACTGCTAAAGGAAATGTGACTAGAGCCGCAAACTCCATAGCCAACCTCAAAGATTTACCGCCTTCACGCTTGGATTCGAACCAAATCAAACGAATACGTGAAAACCTCAACCGAGCCGAAGACTTATTTTCATCTAATCATCAAGCTATATTGGAAACCATATCCGACAGTGACATGAGCTTACTTCAAGCTGAAGAAGTTCTAGCCGAAGAATTCAATCGTACCCTTATGAAACAATTTGACATTCTTCAAATTTTTCAAGACCAGATCAATTCCGTTCATCTTCTTCATCGTGTCGAAACACAGCTAGAGGGATACGAAGACCTAGAATTCGAAGACATCGAATCCATTTTGCCTCGGGACTTGCCTAAGTTAGAACAGTTGTTCGAAGAATTTGTGGATTCCATGTCAACGCCCGGTGCTCGAGAATGTTCCGAATTAAAGCATCATTCAAAGGACTTAAGGCGACGTATCGCACACCTTCAAAGATCGCTACCAGTACCATCAACAGACCTACGATCTTCTGCGTCAACGACCTCAACAATAGCTTCGTCTGTTTCAAAAGTCAAACTTCCCGCCGTATCTCTGCCAACTTTTAACGGTGATTTTAACGAGTGGCCATCATTTATACGGAGATTTGAAGACATGCTAGCTAAGTACCCAGAGTTAACCGAGTTTGATAGGGTGAACTACCTTCATTCCTCGTTGAAGTCTAAGGAAGCAGCGGAACTCGTAGTAGATGAAGTTCAAAACTATAACTATTCATCCATGCTTGAGAAACTAAGTCGACAATATCATCGTCCCAGGAAGGTTTTCCGTCATTTAGTGCAACGAATTACAGACTTCAAATTTTCTGCAGACACTAACAAAGTATTCCTTAATGCTCACACGAAACTGTTCGGCGACATCGAGAAGTGTTTATGGAATGGTCGAAGTATACTGCTGATGAAGAAGATGTTCCCAGCCTCGACATACTTCGAGAATTTACTACTAAGAGATGCCTTCTTCTTGAAAACTCTAAATTTATCTCAGAGAGTAACAACAGCAAGCCAGCACAATATAACAATTCTTCATCCAGTGCCAAAAAACCTAAACCAGTGATAGTGGCTACCAAAGCCAATAGTTGTATTATTTGTCAGAAGGGAGATCACTCAGTAGCCCAGTGTGAAACTTTCAAAAGATTTAGTCTGGATGAGAAGAAACGAAAAGTTAAGCAATATAAACTTTGTTTTAATTGTTTGTTTCTTTACCATCGTGTAGATGCCTGCACTAGCAAATATTCTTGCCGAAACTGTGGACACAAACATCATACTTTGCTTCATGAGACTACATCTACAACAAACCAACCAGTTTCTCAACCAACTTCTTCAACTAACCAAAACCTTTTAGTTGTTTTACTGTCGTTCATTCTAAACAACTATCTTTCACAACTCTAATATTATACCATCACTTGATCGTTTATCAGGGATAATTAGCTATTCCCGTCGTTATCACCTCAATCGGATAGTTTAGGTTCCTACTATTATTCATTGTTCATTTGTTCCAAAACAGGCAACAAGTTGGCTGACTCAAATATATTCCTAAACTTAGCTAGCCAGTGAAATAACAAACCAAGCTAGTTGATCATTTCTAAAAGAGTGACTGTATTATAGTTACCATGACTTACTGACTGTTGGAAACAGGGGGGAAAAAAAGCACAAAACGGCCTGCAAAACTATGTCTATACGCATCTAGTGCTACTTAAAGCCATACCTTTGTATAGTACCCTTACACAACGTAGGGTTTGAACTGAGTAGGGCCTACCCCATCAACGAAGTAAGCGGCCCCAACTACACTGCCGTTCAGCTGAGTACCGCCATTTTCCAAGCACAAGTAAAAGTCTTACGCAACCCATAACACGGACTTCCGGTTAGATTACGGAATTCAACGTTAACTCCGCCAGAAATTGAATAAGAAGTTTTAATTGCAGTTTTCTCGAAATGACTGTGCTCAAGTCGGTTAGATTGCCGCTCGTATATTTAGTGAACCAAGCAGCGCCTGCCTATAAACTTGGTATCAAACTACTCCATATGAAGTGCTCTACACAGTGGTATAAATAACTCATTTTTCATTTTTTTTATAAATGCCCAAGCTGACCTTTTCTTGATTGTTTTCTGCACTCTTCAATTCTTTTGTGAGCCATTCCCACTGACGCTCAAAATGGGGATTCTTGGAGTTGAGAAGAGAGTAGAAATTGGCAGTATATCTATTTAAGCAAGAAAACAAACCATCTTAAGGAGCTATACATACAGTGCATGCCAACACCCACCCGTAATCCGAATTGAAAGAAATGATTCTGAGTCCACTGCATACGTTCATGCTATAATAAGCACCTTCTGCTATCGAGGTCTTTGCCTCAGGTGTCAGGTCCACCCACTTTCCCCAGATGTCGGACAAATATCGAGTCAACTCCTACAAAATTACAAGGTGAGTTAGAGATCATTAGGTAAGTCATTCACTCACTGCCTTACCTGATACACTTCCAAAGTGCCCATGTATTCACTTTCTGGCCAAGACTCTAAGAATATACACACAAATCCATCCACTTGAATGTAGGTGGTTTAAATTTAGGGGAAATGAAATTTAATTAACATAATATCAGTGTACTGTGTGATTCACTTCAAAATGGCTTCCTCTCTCTCTGTCTATCATCTGAATGAGTTATACCGTGATGTGAGATTGTAATGATCGTACAAGCACCTGGCACACACACACACACACACACACACACACACACACACACACACACACACATACTACATATGCACACCACATACACACACACACCACAAACACTACCAGTTCATGTGTCGAGGTAAATAAACTGGTTGTGCCCATTGACATGAACGCCATTGTTTCTACCGACTCTGTCACTAGCAAAGTAAAATCACTGTAAAGTTATTCCTCAGGAAGCAAAAATTCAGTGACGTGTAGAACTACAAGTGACTAGCTACCACTCTGCACAGCTAAGGCCATTCTTGTAGGAATCTATAGACCAAGGAATCGAGTATTATTCTTTAAAAGAAATACCAACCTTCTGCTTATTTAGATACAAATTGATCCACTCTACTAGTATATTTAGTGTTAATTAGTGGATTGAAGACTTACCATGATTCCCTAGGGCAGGATAGATGGGCACACCTAGAGGTGAGAGTTTATTGGCAAGGTAGTTGACAATGAGCCTGGAAGCTTCAGCTTGAGTGCTGTGTGACTCATTCCATAAGTCATGAGGGGAGTTGTCTCCTACATAGTAACACGGACTATAGTGCCTTGGTTGTGGTATTTCCAGTCATATATTATACAGTTACTTCTTGGTATATATAAATACATGAATTAACCGATTAATCGCGGAAGACGCAAATATGCGTCAATTGAGAAAATTGATAACCGCGGATGACGCGAAAATGCGTCAAAAATGCGTCTTCGCGTCCACTTCACCCTACAGCTTTGTGGAGTCAAGGAAGCCACCAATCACAATTGCAGACAATTCTATATTGTTGTATGTATATTTTAGGCTTATAAAATACATAGACTGCCATAAGAAAATGTTGAGTAAATTTTATCACAACAATAAGACTTCTTTCTGATAAAGTATAAATTGAAATTAATAAAGGTACACAGAATAATTTTATAGAAACCAATATTACTTTAGCTATAAAGTAATATTTCTACAGGAATTTAACCACATTCTTTATAGCAAGTAAAATTAAATAGTTATATAACAGGTGAGACTGCAGGGAGCCCTCTGACATATACTTCTATTATGTTATGACCAGTTGCACTTGATAGTAAGATCACAAGCTATTCTGTCAACAATGCAGCCTACCAGCACATCAAAAGTAAAGACACCTTACCAAACTGAATACACTCAAATATTCTGTCTTTTTTTTTTTGTGATGTACCTGTTTTCATACACAAAAGCCATAAAAAGCTTCTCTGTTCACAAAATTTATAACAGATTGCTCAGTTCAAAATAAACCACACCCTAAATAAATATCAACAAATTCTTACTGAATGTAAGACAGATATGTGCAAAAACACTTTCTCTTACCTCTATGATCGAGTAGCAAACTGCTTCAGCCATGAAACCATATACTTTGAACCTTACTAGTGTGCTTACTAAGAGCCGCAGTGTGATGCCATAAAATATTTTGCCAAACGGTGCGAGTACTTTGTTATTTTTAAGTCGGGAGCTCCTTAGCGTCAAATTTATGCTTTCCCAATAGCCTAGAGCGTACTCTATCGTTCGATAATACTGTCCCCGAGGCAATCTTCAACCGTTCGTCTTCTTTCTCTCGCTTAAATAGTGTCACCCTCCCACCAAGCAATCAATCCTCTGTGTCTCGCGTGCGCCCGTGATTTTTTTCCAAAACAAAACAAAACAAAAAACGAAAACAAAAAAACAGACACATAATTAGAGAGACAGTCCAACATGTTCCCAAATCTTGGGGTGTTTGGCTTCAATACTTAACACATTCTCAAATCTATTTGGTTGGAAAATTTTGGAATGTTAGGTTTCAAAATAGTCACAGAAAATATATTGGAACTCAACCAACCCACATGTGACGAATCTGCCTTGTTACAATACCTGTATAAACTATAAACTCTGGAGATGGGTTTAAACTGAGCACTTTGTTGACTAAAAGGTCCAAGGTAACTGGAGGTAAATCACAGCCGTACGATCCATAATAGCCAGCAGAACCCTGTGTGGTAGACAAGAATACAAACTTGTGGCCCTCTTTGCTTGTTGTTTCAAATTGTTATACTTACGGTTCCATTGTACCAAGAGCGGCAGCAAATAAACAGTCCACAATCTGTCGGAGAACCCTACATGAAGATAAAAAAAATGGAATTCTGGCAGATTTGAGCCATATTCCCTTCTTTGTAATTTCTCCTTTTATATTTCATATCACTCTACACATACATACACACAACATACACACGACATGCACACGACATGCACACAACATGCACATGACATGCACACATAGATGCAAATTATCTTGCAACCGCCATTATGCGCACCTGGCAGAGCCAGGATGCCTGTGCACTAAGCAGGCACAGTGAGCCGTGCAAGCAAAGCTCCTAGAGCTGGGCTAAGAACTCGCAGGAGAAATAGACCTTTCCTCACAGCAAGTGGTGTGGGCACCCGAAGTCCCACCTGGACCATTGCTGTTTCATGAGAAAAGGCCTTGAATTTGCACCCCAGCAAATGCCAGGTACCCAATCACAGCTGGGTGGACTGGTGGGGCTGGTAGGAGGCAGATGGAAAATTAGAGGAAAATTGCCTGAGTTGGGCTTGAACGCAGAACCTCAGGTCCTGAGCCAATACCACTACACACGGCTTTCAGTATATTTTTCAGAACGAAAGGCCAAATCAACATTTTTTTATTTCAGGGTTTTTAGTTCCATAAAAATTGATGAGAGTTGGGGCAAGTGTCTTTATGAACGTCACAGTAGTGTTCAGGGGGAAGTAAAACCATTTTCAGGAGGGGGAAAATGTCTCCCCTAAATAGGCGTAAAAAATCCCTGCCTTTCTTTCTAATTCAATCTGTCTGGCTACACCAGGAGTTAGTTACCTCAGAGTAATGGGGGTCCAGGTGAATGTCAGCAAGCTGGACAAAGCTGATGATATTGGCACCAGAAGAACTCTTAGTGATATTGTCTTTGTACCTGTCTTTGGTAAGAATGACTTCTTCTGGCACTGGATTAATGAAGTGACCTATGCCTTCTGCCTTCTGCTGTGTCGACTCACAATATCTCAGCTCTTTGCAGACTGAGTCCGGGTCCAAGATAATCTGTGAAGCAACTGACTGGACCTGACAAAGAAACCAACTAATCAATCTATTAAATACAATGCTATCAATCAATTAATCTGTCAATCAATCAAAAAGTAAATGAGTATATCAATAAATCTATGTAATAATACACTTGTGTGTCAGTAACAATGATGACAACGGTGTGTGTATTCATAATTCGCTACCTTAGCCCAAGTCCACCATCATGGATAAAAGGACAGAGAAACTGAGAAGCAGGTAGGATAGACAATGATCTATGACTCAAGAAGAAAGAGCTGAAGAGAGAAAAGGGTGGGGTAAGAAAAGCTGAGATAGCTCAGGAAGAAGGAGAGCAGAAGAGGGAAACTGATGTAACTAAACCAAGTGGTAGAGGATAATAACAATTAGCTTGGCTGACATATTTGTGTTTATGTTTGTGTGTGTGTGTGTGTGTGTGTGTACACAGAGGATATAAAGTATGAGTGACTGATACCAGCAGACACAACTAGGCGTATATTGTATTGAAATTATTACTGGTACGCTAATTAAAAAACAAGTTAGTACAACACTTTAAAAACTCTAAACTGTCAAATTCTTGATAAACACAAACACTACAGTGTAGTGACTCACCACTGGCCCATAGGCTTTGATTATGCCCGGGCACATGTACTGGCCATTGCCGTAACTTGCATCTAATGCAAGGACACATAGCTCTACTATGGTCGGATACAGTTCTTCAAATGTCCTGTTGCTTTCAATTCCATCTTGCACCAACCCAATAACAGCCTAAGATAAAAGCAATAATGATATTAACTGGATATGAGGCACTAAGCAGCCCCACCCCGTGTGGTATAGTTAGTTTATACAGACGAAAGGTTTTATTACCATAACTCAAACCACTTGCTAACCACGAAATAAATTATAGGAAGTAAAGTGTCTCAGCAAAGATTAATCTATGACCTTGCATTCTTTCCTCGTGGTAAAATAGTAAGGCTTTAAACCAGCTACTCACTTTGCATACGAAACATTCCACGCTATTGTGAGGAACAGGAAGTGGATGTAGCTCCACGTTCGAGGCGAGCAACACGACAAAGAAGTGTACAAGTCCTTTCACCATTAGGCTGACTATCTCATCAAGACATGAAAGATATCGAATAAAAACTGCTCTCTCTCCATATCCAAAGTCTTCTTCCAACAAAGGACTTATTTACACGCGCGCGCTAACTAAACAACAGTTTTTTTATTTAGCGCGCGGATATTTTTGTAGCTGTCCTTTGACCTTTGACGTAAGTGTGGCGGTTGAACTCAAAATAATAAAAAAAAAAATTGGCCTCTTTTTATGACTTTCTTATATTATTGTATATGAAGTCTAACTGGTTTGAAGAAGATGAGAATTTTGTGTACAATATGCACTGATGTCATCGAGAGGGACCTATGTGCCACACGTTGTGCGCACACCTTCCATTTCGAATGCCTTAATGAATGGCTAGCTCACAGCAAAACTTGTCCTCAGTGTAGAGATACATGTAGACCCAAGGACGTAATGAAGCTTTATCTGACCTGCAATGATCTCACTCAAGTTGACTTACAGTGTACAGACCCTACAGAAATGAAGGAGAAGCTGGCACTACAGAAAAGACAGCTTGCCGAGAAGGATGAGGCTCTCAAGGAATCTGGGTCTCTTCTGGAAAACATACAACATGAAATGATTGCTCTCCAATCTCAGTATGACAAGATTTACAAGAATTTGAAAGAGGTGGAATCTTCAAATAGTTTATTGAAAAAACACTTGAAGTCACAGAAACATGAACTCAACAAAGCAAAGGAAAGTGAACAGAAGGTGGAGTTACTGAGAACTAAAGTGACTACATTGGAGAAGGTGCAAAAATTACTCAAAGGGAGGAAAGATGAAATTCGAAAGAAAGTGCTAGATGGGAGTTCAACTGATCAGATGGCAACAATGTTGGTGGGCTTAAAGGCTGACTATGACTCCCTTAGAGAGAAGAAAGCCAACGTTCAGCAAGAAAATGAACAATTGACGCGTAGTCTGAAGCTGGTAAAAAAAGAGTTAAAAGACAGAGAAAGTGAACTTTTTCAATATCAAAATGATCTGAACTTAGCCGAAGAAGAGAGACAATCTTTACAGAAGAAAATAGGAATGCTCCAGGCTGCCATTGACTCGCCAGGGTCACGCCACACTTTGAAGCGCATGTTGGAAAGTCCCATGCCTGACCAAGAATTAAATGGACACTTGGTCGCTGACGTAGGAGCAAGTCCTCAATTACTGGGTGGAACAAGTGGCTTGATCAGCTCCAAGCCATCGTATGCTGTGGCAGGGATCAAAAGGATGAATATGTCCAGAGAGAACGTTGTCATGCCACTTCCTAAAATGAAGAAACCGTCTCTGCTGACTAAGGACAAATCATTTTCATCACAATCATTCAGACTCAAGTTTGCACCCAGGAATAAATTTTTATTTAAAAAATAATTTTTTGATATTTAGAATTTATCATCTTGTTACTATTTCTTGTTGAGTTTTTTTGTGTGTGTCACAACTTCTACTATAGCTTTCTCAATATAATATGAGTTATTTCAATCTTTAAACTATTCTCTTTTTTTCTTCTTTTCAACTGATTAAATATAAATAGCTTTAATGATAACAATTTAAAAATACAAATTAAATGATAAAAAAAAAGTTTATGAATGAAAATAGAACACAAATGATACAATATGCTTTATTGTTAATATCCAAAATCAAAGTAGGTTGAACCACCTGTCACTGATGCGCCAGTCAAATCTTCCAGACTTGTAGTTCTACTCGGGTCTTTACTTGAACGGCTGATCTTTCGTTTCTTCTTCTTCTTGGCCAGTATTTCATCGCCTTTCTGCCACTCCTCCATCATAGCCTGCAAGACTGGACCCATAGAATAGTCTGTCAAGTTCTCTCCGCTGGTGTGACACATGTCGTTGTAGTCTGGTGAGCCCGAAGACAGAGCAGAGGTTTCTGTATCTGGCAGGCCAAAAGGATCAGCGTGACGGTTCATGAAAGAAGTGCCGTAATCATCTTGATAGTCCGTGAGAGGTTCTCCATATTTGTCACCTGGAATGGGTATGAACGGTGGGTCTTTGAAAGATCCCTCATGATCTCCATCAAAAGAATCATGCCCCTGTAATAATTAGAAGAGAGCATGTAATCTGATGCACATGTGTTGAAGAATACATGTGTGTGTGTGTGTGTGTGTATGTGTGCACATTTGAGTGTGCATGGTTGTGTGTGTGTGTGTATATTTTGTTACCATGAAGGAATGTTCTTTCTGTAAGCCAGGCGGATACAGGACATCTGTGTCATAGTCCTCTGCAGACACAAACACACACACACACACACACACATTGTAAACACATGTCAAGCAAAACAAAACTACCACCATTGTTTATTTGTGTTTATTACCTGGTGACAAGTCTGGAAATTCCATAAGAGTTTTATCTTGTTCATCATAGTTCAACCCTTTCCGCTTCTTTCTGGTTTTTCGATCTACTTCAGTCATAATTCGCTGAGCAATTGTTGTTGTTCTAAATCTGAGATATACACATACAAAGCACCCATCACTTCAGTTCAATACATGACACAAGCCATGCATACACACACACAATTAAGGAGAAATCAACAACAACAACACTTGTTGATTAGCATGCACTTACCCTTCGTTCAGAGGATCTTTCTCTCTCCGAATCCTAATACAACACACTAAGCAGAACAGACCAAATGCAACAACTGTAATTAGCAAACAG
>WLWI01002836.1_pt1 | contig 14958 bp, 13 predicted proteins | sample 6701501 | NCBI WGS metagenome assembly WLWI01 (sample SAMN12718690, study PRJNA515312) | sponge metagenome | isolation source: marine sponge | host: Mycale hentscheli | place: New Zealand: South Island, Marlborough, Capsize Point | collected 2014-11-01
GTGGCCCTGTTGTTCGGCATTGTCTTCACGCTGACGGACATGGTCATCATCTATGTGCTCACGCGCGGCGGCCCCTACGATACGACCCAGGTGCTGGCCCTAAGTGGCAATCGCCGACCAGCTAACTTTATCCCTATTCTGCAAGAGTTAATAAAAAAGAAATCGGAAAACCGGCTGGAAGCAGATAATTTGGCCCCCTATTCGGCAGCGCCGGAACCGGAAAAAACCGAACTGACCCAAATAAGAAATAGAGTACGCGCTCAACTGGACAACTTATTAAATGATAAATTTGGTGGCTGGTCACGTAGCGGGATATCGACGGCGACAGGCGCACGCGTTGAACACCTCTTTATGCGGGCACATATGTTTAACAACTCCGAATTACGAACGCTTGCGCTCAAAACCACAGATGGATATCTACAGGCGCTTGACCCGGTTTGGGGCGGTGTGTTCGTTAAGACTTTCCATGACACGGGAAATCGACCAAAGCGATTCATGCGCTTAGGCGCAGTCCCTGAAAAGCGAATTTCCAACCAGGCCAATGCCTTGATTGCTTTCTCAAATGCCTATCGAATCACTGGAGATAAGAAATACCTGGCCGCTATTGATGAAGTTGATCGCTTTTTACAAAACTGGATGATGCACGAAGATGGCAGTTACTTTACCAGTCAGGAAGACGACCCGCCGGGTTTACTGAAAGACATGTCTGCGATTGATTATTGGCTATTGGATAGCGATACAAAACGTCGAACCTTCGGAATTCCTCCCATCGATCATGCGATATACACGGATAAGAACTCTCAGCTCATTATCGCTTATGCGACGGCTTATGAAGCGACTGGCAAGTCAAACTATCTTAATTCAGCCATACGTGCGACACGGACATTGTCTCGATCACGCATGCAAGACGGCGACTGGATATTACAGACAACTCAATCAAGTCCGACAAGTGCAGACAAGCGCATGCGTCCGCTTATCACAGACAAAAAACTCTTCCTCAGTGCCAATGCCTGGTTTGGAAGTGCTTTGTTATCTCTATATCGAGTAAGCGGAGATGAACAATGGTTAAAGCAGGCAGTTTCTCTCGGCAATGCCATGCTGACTAAACTTTACGATAACGATGCTGGCGGTTTCTATGCCACCGTCATTGATGATACTGCATCAATTATACCGCCACGCAAGCCATTGGAAATGAATGCCAGGGCAGCACATTTTTTCTATGACTTATGGATATATACAAAAGACGATAACTACGCAAAGATTCCGGAACTTACTTTACGCGCAGTTGCGGTAAATGAAATTCTCACACGTGAAGGAAAAATAACCGGGCAAACCGCTATGGCTCTGGAAAAGTTAACTGCAGCCTATGTTGAATTTTCTGTTGTTGGTGATGATGCCGATCCCGCCACCCTCGCCTTGTTCGAGGCAGGCAAAAATTCCTATCATCCGAGAAAGTTATTACACTATGAAGCAACGGGTCGTTATCCACTCAGGAAAAAGGCTGCCATGTATATATGTAACCCTGATCGTTGTTCAATCCCGATTGAAGACCCGACATTAGTGTTAAAACAAGCCAATAGTTTTAGACTACCCGCCAGCTTCTCTCCCTGAGTGACTAATCAATTAGTTGATTTTTCGGATTGATATTCTTTTCTCAGGCTAAGAGTATTACCTGCAAAAATTATGCAAGCCCCCAATAGTACAAACCAGTCAATGGCCTCTTGATAGAATAAATAGCCAACGACAATAATTAAAGGTAAACGAAGAAAATCAAGAGGTATGATGACACTGGCATCTGCTACAGCCAGGGCACGATTTAGACAATAGTGCGCTGTTAATGATGTAAGACCCATAAAAACAATCCACATCCAGTCTATACCCACAGGTAATGTCCAACTGGCGAGCGCAGGAACCAGTGACAAGGGCACCTGAATTAAGCTCATGTAAAACAGGATATTGATAGCTGACTCCTGCTGTGCGAGCCGACGTGTATATATGTGCGAAAGCGCAAAGCAGAGAGAGCCACCGATAACCACTAAAGAAGCGAACTGTACTGGCACCACCCCGGGTCTCAGTACAACTAGCACACCAATTAAACCAAGAACAAGAGCTGTTACCCGCCAGCGTGTAATTTTTTCACCCAGCATGAATGCTGCCAGGATTAAGGTCCACATTGGCGTGGTAAATTCGATCGCAAATACTTGCGCGAGGGAAAGATAAGCGATGCCATAAAACCAGGCATACTGTCCCAGGTAATGCGTTACGTTACGCAACACATGACCGCTAAATAATTTAGTTCGTGGAAATCGCCTATTTTGATAAAACACCAAAGGAGTCAGAACCAGAAGCCCGAACAGACTTCGAAAAAACACCATCTCAAAAGCACTGATACTGTTGCCAAGCTCACGTGCACAGACAGCAATTGCTGATAGTGAGAAAACTGTTCCCAGCATCCATATCGAACCGATGATCACGGGATTTTTATTCACTGGATTGACTAGTGATTTATAAATATTAAAAGGAAATTACAACACTAAAGGACATGCAATGCGGAAAAATTCAATTGTGACGTACTTGCTTTCGTGTTGTCGACGGTAATTCTCCAAACAAAGTGTGATATTCCTGAGAAAAACGGCCCAGATGCCAGACACCCCAATGTGAGGCCAGATCGCCTATGGATACAGCACTATTTTCTGTTGAAATAATTTCTCTTCGAATATTATTCAATCGAAGTAATTTAATATATTTCCCGGGACTCATTCCCATGTTTTCGGTAAATGCATACTCAAGCGTTCTGCGTGCCACACCTATTCGATCGCATAGCGAAATAATATCAATCCCCTCTCGCAGCTCCGGATGAATAAGATCACAGGCATCATGAAAAACCTGTCGTCTTTTATTTCGACTTCCTTCCAATTGATCAGCATCTAAACCATCTTTACCTACAAATACCCATTCAACTGCCGTAGCCAAAGCATTTTTGAATGTTATTCGCTGGTTATCGTTCGCCAGACTTAAAGAACCATCATCGACACCATCCAGAAAATCATTTATAAGGGCATAAATTGCCCTTGTTTGCTTATTATTCTTCACTAATCTGAAAGACAGGAAATCTGATTCCTGTCCCACCGGTTTCATATATTCTTGATCACAAAACTTATTCAGGAGAGCAGATGAAATATGTATCACACAAATATGCATACCCGCTTCCGATGTTCCCTGTAGCTCGGAATTAGGCGGTACCAGAAATGCTGAGCCTGGTGCAAAAGAGTCTGTATTAAAAATGAGCGGATTATTCGAAGACATTAACAGGCCAATTGCGTAATAACCATTTGGGACAACACCAGATTGAAAAAGAACCTGGTTGGTAGTTTCAAAAAACAAACCCATATCTTCATCGATTTCACGGCTAAGAAAAGAACCTTCAAATCGACCACGGCTTAATTGCTGATAGGTTTGCTCGTAACCAGTCAGGCGTGCCGCCTGCTCATCTATATCGTGATGCTTGTGGTATACGAACTGCGGCTCATTTGCGCAAAATGGATAATCCATAATTTTATTTATTCATTCTAGTCCCAAAAATACTGAAACAGCCGATATTAGTTTGCGCATGCAGGATAACACTCTTTTTCACTATGCTGAATAATACATAACATCAATTAATCGATTTCGTCTGTCTATTTCTTACTATATTGCACGGGACAACCCAGGCCAATTGTTGAAACAGAATAGAGACGACAGACATAGAAGTTCAACATCGGGGAAAATTAAGTATGTACAAAAAAATATGCATTGCGATCATTGTTGTTACGCAGTTGATATTCATCAATATATCAGCTCAAACACTTGAGGAAGTTATTGTTACCGCTACCAAGCGCGAAACCAGCCTGCAAGATACTCCTCTTGCGATTACAGCATTCACCCAGGATGATATTGAACGAGCGGGATTTGAAAATCTTTTTGAGTATGGCAGTAAGGTACCGAACCTCGGCTTCAGTAACGAATCAGATGGTCGCTTCAATGCAGGAACACCCGCAATTCGTGGCGTGGCTGGTGGCGGTGTTCCAGGAGCAACTGGATTTTACATCGATGATATTCCAGTTCCGGAATATATGAACCCACGGGTTTCCGATATTTCAAGAATCGAAGTGCTGCGAGGACCACAAGGTACCTTGTATGGCGCACGCTCAATGGGCGGCACTGTTAGACTCATAACCAACCAGGCAAACGCAGAAGAGTTCGAAGCTAATATTCATGCTGGTATTTCTGACGTTTCAGAAGGTGGTCTCAACTGGTTAGCAGATGCTTCTGTAAATGTTCCTCTTATAAAGAACAAACTAGGCTTACGGGCTTTAGCCTATTTTGCCGAAAACTCCGGTGTTTATGAAAAAACTCTGGACACCAATACCGCAGGTGGTTTTGTAAATCCTACCGCACCACTCACACCCTTTTCCAGAAAAAATGTTGATGATGAATCTTATTATGGCGGACAACTTGCACTCACCTGGCATGCCACCGAAATCTTGACTATTAAACCGCGCTTAATGTACCAGCGCGCTGATGCAGCCGGACTTCCATTTTCCGATTTCACAACAGGAAACTTCACTCAACGAAGTTACTACGATATTCCTGAAGATGGAGAAGAGGAGTGGTGGTTAGGCAGTGTGACATTTAACCTCGACACCAGCTATGGCGAAGTTGTTTCGACTACCGCCAAATACGATCGCAAAGTCACCGAACATGAAAGCCAGTCAGAAATCCTCAATTTTTTTGTCGGAGTGATATCTCCCGGACCGATTGAAGAAGTTGAAGAAGATACATCAATAGTTCATGAGACCCGCTTTGTTGCTGACTTTGGCGATTTACCTTTTACCGATTCGCTAGCGGCAACACTCGGTATCTTCTATGAAAACCGTGAGCACATTCGGCATTACCCGCTTTCACTTTGGGATGGGTTACAGGCTGTAGGCGTACCACCAAATGTTGGCGGCGGCCCACAGGCCTTTTTCAATTTTGATGATACTGATACTGAAGAACTGGCTTTCTTTGGTGAAGCAACCATCAAGTTAACTGATGACGTGCGTTTTACAGCGGGTGTTCGCTATTCGGAAGTAGATGTTGATTATGACTCTGTCTCCGATGGCTTCATTAATGGTGGTCGCACAGACCCACCACCAAATAAGACATCAGAAAGTAGCGTCAATCCAAAGTTCCAGGTGGAAATAGATGTCAATGATGACATGATGCTTTATGGCACGATATCCAGGGGCTTTCGTATTGGCGGCAGCAACTTGCCTTTGTCACCAGCACTTTGTGGCCCTGAATTAGCGGCACTCGCGGCGGAAGGAATAACAGCAGCAGATACCTTAAGTTATGAATCTGATTCTATCTGGAGTCGTGAAATTGGAATTAAATCCACCTGGCTAAATAATCGCCTGACTGTAAATGCAGCCGGCTTCTCAATCGCCTGGAACAACGTACTACAGATAATTCGATTTAGCTGTGGCTTCCAATTCGCAGCAAATGGAGGGCAGGCAAGAAACAAGGGCTTTGAAGTTGAAATCGAAGCTGCCCTGATGGAAGGACTGGATCTATCAATGGGTCTGGGTCTTACTGATGCAAAAATTACCGAAGGTAATCCGGCTCTGGGCTTTGCCAAGGGTGACCGAATTAATCAAGTTCCCGAAATTACCTTCAACACAGCCATTCAGTATACATTTCCTCTGTTTAGTAATTGGGAAGGTTTTATTCGAGGTGATTATAATTTTTATGGCGACAGCATAAGCGCCAATAACAATTCTTTTGGTACCGCCGGTCGTGTTAGAGATTCATTCGAAATTCTCAACCTTCGCTTTGGGACGTTTAACACTGATGACTGGGATGTCTCGGTATTTTTCGATAATGTCACAAATGAACATGCCAACCTGTCTGACAATCGTTCGATTGCTGCAGAGGTACCAGGGCGTGCCCGAATAGTGACAAATCGCCCACGTACTATTGGCATGGAGTTTCGTAAACGCTTTTAGTTTTCAACACAATATCATTCTCTCCCGTTCTGATTAATGTTGATTACCCGGATAGATCCTGCTGGATCTATCCGGCCTTTTCGCTTATAGATAAAATACTCAGTTCCCATCAGATTCTGGCATACTTCTATATCCTGTTAATTATCATGACTTGAAAAATCAACATGAATATTAAAAAGATAAATAATATAGCTGTTTACAAAATTGCCTGTCTGCCTGTCTTAATTCTCCTCGCTGTAATTTCAAACGAAAGTCGCGCAGGAGAAGAAAAAAAAGTACCTAAGCCTCAGTATCATCTTTCCGCAGATCAAACTCACAACAAATTCAGTCGTAATGAAAAACCGGTATTAACAGTTAGTTCCGGTGCTGTCATTGAGGTCTTTACCGAAGAGGCCACCGATAAACAGTTAAACCTGAATTCGACTGTTGAAGACCTGATAAATCTGAAGCCTGATCCTATCCATCCTTTAACAGGACCCGTTTATGTTAAAAATGCTGAGCCGGGTGATGTGCTTGCCGTAACTCTACATGAAATCGAATTAGGTGATTGGGGCTTCGCTGCGGTTATGCCGAGATTCGGCTTACTCGCTGGCGAAATTAACGGCCCTTATCTACGTACTTTTAAACTGGGTAAAAATAAGAAGGAAATTGCCTTCACAGATAAAATAAAGATTCCGCTAAGGCCCTTTCCGGGCGTGATGGGAGTTGCACCGGATACAGACGAACGCTTGTCCACAAACCCACCACGTGCCAATGGCTGCAATATGGATGATCCAAACATTACCGTCGGCACCACCACATATTTCCCTGTCTTTGTGAAGGGTGCACTCTTCTCTATTGGTGATACACATGCAGTACAGGGCGCAGGCGAGGTATCTGGTACCGCTATCGAAGCGCCAATGCGGATCATCTATGAGTTGAACCTAATAAAAGGCGGTCGCCAGTTCACAGAACCACAATATGAAACGGAAGATAGTTACGTAGTAACTGCTTTTGCTACAACTCTGGATGAAGCTGCGAAGAAAGCGACACGTTTCATGATTGACTACCTGGGTGAAGTTCACGGTTTGAGTCCGGAAGATGCCTATATGCTATGTTCGCTTGCAGGTGAACTAAAAATTGCAGAGGTCGTCGATTTACCACATATGCTGGTAACTATGCATATGTCAAAACAGGTACTGGGTATTAAGTAAGTATGTCAAACAAGATTGAAATTGAAGAAGGGATAGAAATCTACTATGAGGATTATGGTAAAGGTGATCCGATAATCTTCATTCCGGGATTGACCTGTACCACTGAGTTTTTTCAACACAACCTTGAAGTTCTAGCTGATAATAATCGTGTTATTTCCTATGACCCTCGCAGTCAGGGCAAATCAACAATTACAGAAAAGGGAAATAATTTTGCTCAAAGAGGGCGTGATCTCGCGGCTTTCATTGACGCTATGGAATTGGACAAGGTAATTATTGCTGGCTGGTCTCTTGGCGCATACGATGCCTATGCCTATTTCGACGAATTTGGCCTGGGTAAAACCAGGGCCTTCATCAATATAGACATGCCACCTAAAGTGATAGAAATAAATGAGGACGATTGGTCTGAAGGCTCATTGGAAGTCGTGCATGGCATGTACAGTTAAATATTGGCTACTGATCAACCCTACTTTTTTGAAGGCTACGCGCACTATATGATTATTCGTGACGCGACAGATCAAGAAGTTAGCTGGATAGTCGAACAGTCCAAACACACACCAGCAATTATCGCGGCACAAATAGTCGCTGACGTGACATACTGTGATTACACTAATTTAGTCCGTAAGCTTGCTAATGAAATTCCTGTGATGCATTTTATCAAGCAGGACTGGTCTGAGGCAGCCCTTGGCTGGCTCAATAAAAACACACCCGATGTAGCTATGCACGTCATGGGTGGACATATGATGTTCTGGGAAGAACCAGACAGCTTCAATTCAAAGTTTCGCGAATTCCTTACAACAATTTAGATTTATCGGGGAGTCTAAGGTATGAATAAATTACTCGTTTTTATCACTACGCTGATTTTGGCATTTGGTTTTAATTCTGTATCTGTACATGCAGAAGACAAGGCCCTACCTGCCACTAATTCTTCCGTTACCTTTATTTATTACAAGGATGTGAACGAGGGAGAGAATTTTTATGGGAATGTCCTGGGCTTCAAAAAGGATTTTGATGGCGAATGGGTGAAAATTTTTCGTATTGCAGATGGCGGCCGTGTCGGTCTGGTGGATGAAACAAAAGGTTTTCTGAAGGGCGCTATCGATAAACCAGTGATGATCAGCATCGACACTCCGGATGTACAGGGATGGTACGACCGGGTAAAGCTTACTGGTCCTCAATATCTAAAAACTCACTTAAAGGATCACAGCGATGGCTTTGCCAACTCATTCATCATGAATGATCCGGAAGGATACACCGTTGAGTTTTTCCAATGGAACGAACAACATAAACCCTATTAATCTTCTAACAGGCTTCGAATAGCAAACGCAATATCTGATCTCTATCGGGATCTAATAGTCGAGACTTTGACTGCAACAATTAACTGGCATTCCATTGAGATAAGAACTCATCGAAGTTTATCTCGTCAGCTGTTTCTATTTCCTTTTGCTTCACTTTCGAATCCGCAGCAGTCTCTTCCATAAGTGTTCTGGTTTCCTCTTGTAGATCTGTGTCGAGGAAATGTGCCTTGTGGGCTTCAGATTGCTCCATGGACAAGGCGTAGAACGACAGCTGTTTTTCCTTCATGGATTTGAGTACTTGTCCTGATGGCGTTAGCTCCGGATCATCTATTTTTGCCATTTGACTACTAACACTCTCACTATACTTGCCATGTTGATGTACTTGATCAAGTAAGGCTGCACTATGACTGATGTCCTTAATTATTTCTCTTGCCCAAGAGGTAAGTTTGACTTTCTCACCTTCCAGAGAAAGCTCCAGTTCCGGATCCCTTCCTGCAACTATAACTGACGAAATATTGTCTTTAACTTCGAAGAACTCTTGCTCATGACAATCAGGACTATCGCTTAATAAACAATAGAGTAAAAAAGAATCCAGAAAGCGTATCTGTTGCGTATCGATCCCCAGCGGCATAAATGGATTTAGATCAATCGCCCTTACTTCAACATACTCAATGCCTTCATTAGTTAAGGCAGTCAACGGTCGTTCACCGGATTTGGCCGTGCGCTTTGGCCGAATGGTGCTATAAAACTCGTTTTCAAGCTGTAACAGACTCGTGTTGATTTGCAGGTGCTCGCCGTCCTTGCTGCTACCAATTTCTTCGTATGCCGGGTAAGGCGTGTGCATGGCGCGATACAGACAATCCACATAAGTTTCGAGCTCGTTGTAACAAACGAATAATTCCTTCTGTGCATCACTGCTATATCCAAGATCACCCATCCTCAGGCAAGTCGCGTGCGGTAAATAAAGTGTGTACTGATCGTATTCCTGCAATTTATGTGGGCGACCCTCTACAAAGCATTTACATACTGCGGGGGAGGCACCAAATAAATACAACAACATCCAGGAGTAGCGATGAAAGTTACGAATTAAATGAAGATACTTATCCGTCCTGAACTGTTGTATAGAATCACTTGATTTGCAAATATCTTTATAGGCGGGCCAGAAACTGTCCGGCATGGAAAAATTATAGTGAATACCTGAAACAGTTTGCATTACACTGCCATAACGATGACTCAAACCCTGTCTGTACAGAGTTTTAAGAAGTCCAATATTAGAACTGCCATATTGCGCCAGCGGGATTTGTTTCCCGCTCATAGTACAAGGCATACTCGCTACCCACAGCAGTTCATCATTCTCAAGGTTTTGATAAGTATAACGATGGATATTCTCAAGCATCCCCAGGCAATCACTTATCTCACCATAAGCAGGCGTAATAAACTCTAATAGCGCCTCAGAAAAATCAGTAGTGATAAAAGGATTCGTCAAAGCAGAGCCCAGCGCCGAAGGATGACTCGATAAAGCGATACTGCCCTGATCGGTAACTCGTAGGCTTTCCTTTTCTATGCCTCTGTTCATTGTTCCCCAGTCCAAATTAAACTCGGGTAAATTAAAACGTTCGAGACTTTCTTTATATTGCCTGATCAAGGTAATTCCTCATGCCGTTAAATTCCTTTCAATTTTGATCACTTTATCATCGATTGGAAATATCAAAAAAGAATACTGTGAAAATTTCAAGATCATACACTATGGTGACAAAAGACTAAGCTTGTATTACAGAAATCTATTTGCAAAACGTCGAGTCTCCGACATCCCTCATGTCGTTTTGTACAATGGTGTACTCAGATACTTGAGACCCGAATCACACATTAATGAAACCACCGTCGCTTCCGGTCCCAGGCGTTTCGCAGTGCGTAACGCAGCGACGACATTTCCTCCTGTAGAGGTACCCGCAAAAAGCGCTTCTTCACGGGCCAATCGTCGCGCCATTTCCATTGCCTCCTCCGTTGAAACAGTAGCAATTTCATTTACGCCATTTTCATCCCATAGAGGGACTTTAAAACCAGCGCCAATACCTTCAATTTTATGAGAGCCTGTCTGGCCGCCGGATAAGACTGCTGATTCTTTTGGCTCGACAGCGACGATGTGTACATCTGGATTATGTTCACGCAGTGAATTCGCAACACCGCGTAAGGACGCACCAGTACCGACACTTTGCACAAAGACATCGACTTTGCCTTCTGTTTGCGTCCAGATTTCTTCACCTAATACATTGTATGCAGCGATGGGATCGGTATTGTTTAACTGGTCAGTCCAGAAACTGCCAGGTGTCTCTGCGATCTGCCCAGCTGTTTCTATCATTTGACGAGTAAGATCTTCAGTCATGCCACCACCTTCGCTCAGTATCAGGGTCAAGTCTGCACCAAGCAACTGCATATGGTTCCGTTTTTCCTCGCTGAAGGCATCAGAGCTAACAATACTCAGAGGATAGCCTTTGACAGCACAAACTAATGCAAGCGAAACGCCGGTACTACCACCGGTGTATTCCACTACCGTACCACCTCTTTGCAATCGCCCGTCTGACTCAGCCGCTTCAACCATGGCCAGGGCCATGCGATCTTTCATACTACCGGTAGGGTTTTCACCCTCCAGTTTTAACAGTACCCGCGCATGGTCTTCAGGCACAATATTGCGCAGCTCCAACAGACTTGTATTGCCAATATTTTGTAAAACAGAATGATTAATTTGATTTGCCTTTAGCATAATGAACGTCTTAGCAAAGGAAGGTATTCGATGGAATAAAACACATTTTCATTCAATATGCTCGGCGACATAGTCTCGGTCGTATGTAGTGATCTCGTGCATATTCTGATCAGGGTCATAGAAATAAAGTGAATAAGCTAAGGTATGGTCACTTACTCTCAATTCAAGTCCCTTAGCTTCAAGATGTTTTATCCAGACCAGAAATTCTTCACCACTCGTGCCAAAAGCAATCGTGTCTGAACTTGGGCGTTTATCTCGTTCAAACAAAGCTAAATGTACATTTCCCTCCGGGTTTCCCAGGGTCAATGGCCCTCCGGGCACCGCCCATGACATAAACTTTTCAACCCGTTTAAAACCCAGCACCTCGGCATACCATTTTTCAGCACTAGCCCAGTCGGCAACATACACATGAACATGGTCAATACTTTTCAGACTCGGAATCATCAATAAGCTCCCTGTGATTTTCTTAAAAACACATCTAATGCCCTGATTATACAGTGCAGGCTCCTCCTTCTCGCCTACACCTGCTGTTGATTTAATACCTGCTATTTTGAAGAGCTCTATGAATAACCCTTCTAATTCAAATAGTTATGGGCCTAAAAAAGGTTACTAACCGTTTGATACTACATCCGGGCAGCTCCCTACAGCAAACTCCACTCCGTCGAATAAACAGCAACCTTAAATTGGAGAAACAACATGAAAACAATTACAGCAACCATACTTTTGACCTTTGCAACGAGCCAGGTAAATGCAGACGGCTTCTATCAGCAAATAGTCGGTAGTGCACCGCAGGCAAGTCAGCAGGTAAACATTGACTCAACAGAGACCAATTATTCACCCTTGTACACGCAAGTGACAAGTTCGGTAGCAAACCTTGCATCACAGGAAAAAGCCGGACCGAGTGGTGAGTTTACTTACACACCATTATACCTACAGGTAGTTGGTAATGAAAAAGCCTGGTCCAGGACTGAGAAGATTGCTCAAGTTCATAATAAGTTCTAAGCAATGAGTCTATATATGGGGTGCGGTAGATTGAAAAACCGCACCCCTGATTATAGAAGAATATTTATCAAATCAAACATATGTATCTTCAAGAATTACTAAACAAGATGATGCTTAATCAAAGCATCAGTAATACTTACTTTCATACCTGACACCGCGCTAGTGTTAAACTAGCATCCAACTTTTACATTAAACTGGGTCAGCCTATGAGTGACGATGTTATAAAAGCGCCAACACTTGACGAGATTCGTGATGCCCACGAGCTTATCGCCCCCTACAGCATCCGAACGCCTTTGTTGCGTTTGAATATTGAAGACAGTCCAAACGAGATTTACCTTAAACTTGAAAACCTGCAAGCCATTGGCGTATTTAAGGTGCGCTCGATGGGCAATATATTATTAAGCACCAGCAGCGAGGAATTAAACAATGGCGTCTATACCGCCAGTTCCGGAAATGCCGGTATTGGTCTGGCATGGATGGCAGCAAAGCTGGGCTTAGAGGCCACTGTTTATACACCAAAATCCGGTCCTTCAGGCAAGCTAAAGGCAATGCGTGATTTTGGCGCACATATTGAAATAATGGCTGACGAGCACTGGTGGCAAATAATTCAAAACTCCGCGCACCCTGATCACCCCGGATTTTATGTTGATGCGGTACGAAGCCCGGCCGCACTGGCGGGTAACGCAACAATGGGGCTCGAAATCGTTACGCAATTGCCCGATGTTGATTCTATTATTGTACCCTTCGGTGGTGGCGGTGTTGCCTGTGGAATTGCCTCCGCAATTCGCGAGCTAAAACCCGAAACGCGCATCATCGTTGCCGAAGCCGAAACAGCGGCGCCCTTAACTGCCGCCTTTGAACATGGCGAGCCGCATACCGTTGAGACGCAGGCTTCTTTTATCTCTGGAGCAGGGGCCCCTTGTGTGCTCAAAGAAATGTGGCCACTTGTTAGCAAACTGGTCGATGCTACTGTTGTTTCAACTATTGATGATGTATGTAATGCGGTCAGATTATTATTCGAACGTAACCACGTCGTTGCCGAAGGCGCCGGTGCCTTACCTGTCGCCGCTGCTCTTTCTCAACATGCACCCAAAGGTAAAACTGTTTGTGTCGTCACCGGTGGTAATATTGATGTAGCCACGATGAGCAGAATTCTTATGCGAATACCTCTTTAAGAGACACAAGTTGTCCGTTTCTGGCTGGAAACAATTATCTAATTCAAGTAAGTTTTTACTTCCTCATTCTCAGGGCTTTTAACAATGCAATTGACCACTTCGCTTTCACGAACACCAACCCCGATATTGATATCGCGTTTCGCCAAACTGGAAGTCGGTGGACTTGTCAGGAAAATAGCACGCGCTTTTGGTCATAATCGACCCGCGCCCATTGGTATTGATGATATAAAAATACCCGATTCCGCAATCGCGAAACAGGCTACTGAGCTGGTTGAGAGTTGTTCTCCGCAGTTTCTTGTTAATCACTCCATTCGTACTTATTGCTTCGGTGTTGCCATCGCCAGGCACCTGAATCTCAATGCTGACATGGAGGTGTTCTATTTAGCCTCGATAATGCATGACCTCGGCCTGGTGGCCCCGCATGACAAGAGCGAAGGTTCTTTTGAAGTGGTCGGCGCAGATGCAGCTCACAGTTTTGTGATCGAACATAATTACGATAAGGAAAAAGCGGACATGGTGCACGAAGCCATTGCCCTACATTCAGCTGTAGGCATTGCACACGAGCGTGAAGCGGAAATCGCGCTGGTACATTTCGGTGCGGGCATCGATGTTATTGGTTTTCGAGCAGAAGACGTAGACGCCGGGACACGCGATGCCATTGTCAAGGCCTATCCACGTCTTGATTTTAAACAGTCCTTTTCCGCACTTGTGGATGATCAGGCTGAACGAAAACCACAATGCCATATCGCCGGTCATCATAAACTGGGATTTACCGGCAAAATCAAAGGCGCACCTTTCAGCGAGTAAACAACAAAGGAAGGGAAGCTCTGATCAAGTACCTTCGTCGTCATGCTGGTGAATACCAGCATCCAGTAAACAAGCGATTTAAATGGACTCCATCCTTTGGTCCGTAAATGGTGCATCCATGCACCACTTCTCTGGCCTGCGCCAGAATGACATCTGCTTGTGTTTAGGTACTCATTAGGATGACTTCCAACTTAATGACCCCGTTCAGCCGAACCCGGAATTTCACTATGCGGGCTTAACACTATATAGGATAATCCTGAGCCAACTTACCGTTGTCACAGGATACGCCGTATATAATGAAGGAAGCTGCAGTAGATATACTCAAAACCACCTTTGGTTATGATCAATTTCGAGACTCACAAGAAGATGTAATTGAAACCCTACTTGCCGGACAGGATGCCCTGGTATTAATGCCAACGGGTGGCGGCAAATCGCTTTGTTATCAGATCCCCGCGATTGTACGTCCTGGTGTCGGCGTGGTTATCTCTCCGCTTATTGCCTTAATGCAAGATCAGGTAAGTGCACTTTCGCAGCTAGGCGTGAAGGCGGCTTTTCTGAATTCGACTCTCGACTATGAAACAGAACGCCAGGTTGAAGACCAGCTAGCGAATGATGAGCTGGATTTGTTATACATCGCACCGGAACGACTCACCTCTCCACGCATGCTGTCATTACTGGATCGCATCACTATTGGCCTGT
>WLWI01002841.1_pt1 | contig 14945 bp, 9 predicted proteins | sample 6701501 | NCBI WGS metagenome assembly WLWI01 (sample SAMN12718690, study PRJNA515312) | sponge metagenome | isolation source: marine sponge | host: Mycale hentscheli | place: New Zealand: South Island, Marlborough, Capsize Point | collected 2014-11-01
TTGTTTCTCCTCATTCTCATCATAGCGTCCATATCCTATAATACACACAGGTAGCTTATCACTAGACTCCAATGGCAATGGACACAAAGCAATGAAGTCTCCACTACCATGGTTAGTCATGGATTACTACCATGGTTAGTCAACTAAAAATATTGTAGGAGTGTCTAATATAAGTTAAGTAACTCCAAAGGAGAATTTGCAGACTCAAAAGAAACACTATTTCTAAGGTTTCAACAAATTCTGTGCAACTGGTCTCTAAATTCCACCCCCTCTTATCCCAGATATTCCATCACTATCTGTACTAGCAGTTCCAAGTGAGTGACTTAGTATAGAAAGAGGGTGGTGGACTTGCCCAAACTTCACCCCCAAACAATGTTGTGGTAGGCGATATTTTGTGGACGAAAGAGCTTTGCAAGTTCACTTCAAAGGAAAGCCACACAAAAGAAGGTAACAAATAGAATTGCTGTTGTGCAGCGTGTACTATATACTTGTGTTGTTTGTAGATTGTGTGCCTTGAAGGAGCCTGTATATAGCCAGAAAGAAGCAGAAATGGCAGCAGGAATGTAATCAAGTCACCTGTGGTTTTATTGAAGGAAGTTGATTCATCTGAAACTATGACAACTCAACACCATAAAAGTCTGTTTGCATTTCAATAATCCATTGTTTATGTGTGTGATAAGAAAATTTATTCCACCCTAGATATCTTCACAATGATATCTTTGGGTACATGACCTGTAAAATAACTCGTGATATTTCACGTTGTTATTTCACGCTGTACTGTTCAAGCTCATTACCCTTGTAGTTATAACAACCGGCCAAACTTGTCAGTTTTCTTGGTTTTTAGGCTACCTTCCTCCTTCTCGTGCGCCTCTCTTAAAACCGCTCCGCGTAGCGGTTTTAGGATAGCAAGGGTATGGCGCGCGCGAGACTACCTCTCCCCTTCCGTTGCGTGGCACCGCACTTAAGTGCCCCTCCCCCCTTCTCGAGACCCCCCTACCCAACCTCCCCTATCCCAGCTAGCAGCTCGTATAAATTCTTTTATGAATGCTGCAAAATTAAGTGTCGTTGACTTTCTCGCGGGCGGTTACTCTAATTCGGTGCGTTCGTGCGTGCTCTTGAAAAAAGTTAGTCCCAAATGGAGCAAAAAATGGCCAGCCTTTCTGAAAGGAGAGATCGTGATGAGGCTTTTCGTTTTTGGAAAGACCACAGTAATAAAGATTCGATTTATAATGCAATACCATTAGAGCAGATGAGCTACAAGCAACTTTTGCTGGATCATTTTGAAGCTAGTCCTGCTGAAATTGATGAGTGGATATTTTCAACCAAGCCTGCTACTAAAAATATTGTAAGCTGCAGATCACCCACTGGAAAACTTGGTGCTTCAAAAATTCTGCCAACAGAAGACTTGGCAAAAGCTTTAAGCGCAAATCCTTCCGACAAATTCGCAGTAGACCCTACTGATGATGATGATGATTATGATTCTACTTATAAGCCACCATGTGGTCTCAAAATTGTAGAACACGACAGTCTACAACTTTATCCTTACAAATGTGTTGGGAGACTTTTTTGGTTTAGACCACCAGAATCCAATGCGGATATGTATTCAACTACAGCATTCTATATTGGAAACAACAAAATCATAACTGTTGCCCATGCTTTTGATTTACCACTAACAGAATCGAAAAAAAGGAATAACAAGCCACCTTTTCCTGCCAAAAGTCTGAAGGAAGCCATTTTTGTACCAGCCATGAAGGATCGAGGTGATATTTATGGAAAATTTTATGGTTATTATCATATAAAAGAACTTTATGTTCCTAAAAACTATGTACCTGCAGAAAATCAGAAAATTCTACTTATTGCCATAAGTGGGATTTTGCCATTGCTGAAATTACTCCAAGAGATGAATCTGACATTAATGAAAAGCTTGAATATGAATGTATACCCTGGGGACCCAGGGGAGAATATGATGAACATATACCCTGGAAAAACTTTGAGCACTCCATTGAACCCTTGAAAATAATAGGATATGCCAAATATAGAGGTAATGAGGATGGTAAGATGTGCGAGTTAAATGTACAAATCACCAATTATAAATATTCTGTTGAAGTTTCTCCTGGTGCAGCTCTAGGAATGAGTGGTGGTCCTTGGCTGTTTCATGATTTAAATAAAGCAATAGGAGTTCAATCTGGAACACATTTTGCATATAGTTGTGAAGATTCACGAAGTGTTAAACAAAGTATACTTTCATTCTCACCCAAGTTTACTAATAATACAGTTGGTCCTTATGCTGGTCGTGGTTCTTACCACAGCTACCCTTCATCATAAAGACAGTGCATCCAAACATGATAAACAGCTGCTACATGTGTAATTTTCTTGCACCACTCTCCTTATCCACTATCAGATGTTAATATTTTTCATTTGCACATAAGTACAACAGCAAAAATTAATAGCATAGAGTCTTTGCTTACCATACTAGACTATAGGTAAGATCAATTGAAATACCAGTAAGGTGAGAAAAGAGACAATACCACTGTAATAACAGTGGACTAAATGCTGCCAATTGTAGGACTAGTTCACACCTGAGAAAACATAGAATCCAAAATAATGTGTACATGTGCATCTATATAGTAAAAACCCACATCATCCTCTGTACTCAATGTGGTTGTATACACCAAAGCTTAAATTGTTTCTTTCAGCACCAATCCCATTAAATACTTTCAATATTGCTACCATAGCTAACTTTCAACCACAACATTGCAGAGTGTTCATTACATTTCTTTAATTTAAATTTTCTCACACAAGTTTGAAAACAACTTTATATTTATAATAATAGCAATTTTTCTCGTTCTATCAGCAAATAATATACTTATAACTTATTCAGACCTAGCATCTGTTGTATAAGGCTTGGGCATTTCATATACTAAGCAAGTTAACATTAACTTTTACCACACATAATGCCTTCCTGTATATTCATCATCTCAGCCTGGTCACCAAAAATTAGATAAACATATTCAGATTTGTTTAATGGATACCAGGAAGTTTTTCAACGGATAACAGTGAGGTTAGGCAGTAACTTAAAGGTGTTATTTTGGTGGGTGTGGTTTCTGGTTGCGATATATGCAAGTTAACATTAACTTTTACCACACATAACGACTTCCTGTATATTCATCATCTCAGCCTGGTCACCAAAAATTAGATAAACCTATTCAGATCTGTTTAATGAAGAGATAAAACCTTTGAAGTTGCTGTAGTGAAATATTCACCATATCAACAGTAATTGGTGCTACTTATTTTTTGTGTTGACAAAAAATTAACAACAAAAAACACACACAAATACACAGAGTGGCATGGATTATCACCAGGTCAGCTTCACAGCACTGTAAGGTTGTGGGTAAAGGACGAAACAAGGCCATGGGAAGACTTCAGCCAGTACATCTCTGCAGGAGCTACACAGGTGATAGGCAACTTGCTGAGTCCCCAATAGCTCAATGGAGGACAGCCATTTATTTCCTCCTACTCTATATGCAATTCTTGCATTGCTAGGCTGAGGAAAGAGGGAAGCAGAAAACAAAGTTCCTTTTCACTCCATCACTTCAGTAGAATGGTTTCCACATCAGGAGAGCTACAGTGTAAACAATAGTAAGAATTTGAATTGTAGTAGGTAGTAAAAAAAAAATATTAATAGTACTCTCCTTTAAACCTATCTTCTGGGTGGTTTAACTATGAAGTAATGAATGTTACTCCCACCCAGTAACCAGACAGACTTGCCCCCCCGGCCCCCCCCCCTCCCACCCGCTCCTTCCAATCCCCTCATACAATATTGAATGAGCAATGAATCTATTTGCAGTGAAAAAAGAATAATTGGAAATACAATTGCTATCAAGGAAAATTAGCTTGGAGTGAGTAATCTTTCAGGGATTATATGCTGATAATATCCTACAAAATGTAGGACTAATTAAGATTTCAAAACCCTTTCTTAGGTCCGCTCAGGTTCCAACAAGCATCCAAGGGTGGTGCACACTATAAAGGAACCAAGGGCAGAGGAAGGCTTGAAGGTGAGACTCCCAGGTCAATAATAGGCCATGCAAAGTTATTAATTAGTTTCTCAGGCAATTATCACTGAAAAAGCATGCGGGAAGCGGCTTTTTTTTTGCTTTTTTTTTTTGCGTGGTCACTGATGTACACAAAAGGCTTGATGTTACTAGGTATGGTAACTATTGGCCACTCTGTGACTACACTAGTTTTGTTGAAGAACTGCAGCAAGATAATTGACACTAACAAAGCAATTTGCACCACTGAGAACTAACACAGCACCACCTCGCACTTTCAGCGGCTGTCTAGTTCTCCACCATTAGGCGTAGTTTGTGCACCTATTTTTCATGCATAATACACTACTATTAAACCACGAGATTCTTAATTAATAAAATTCAAAATGTAACTTTGTAAAAAATTGAAGCGGGCGGTGCTTGAGAAACTAATAAACAACTTTGTATTGTCATAGACTACATATAGTCAATTTCACCACAAGTTAGTTGAAGAAGCCCCACATCCTCATTTAATTCCCTCATTCACACTGAAGAAGCTGCAATGTGCACTTTGCTTTGATGTTTCATTCCCTCCAATTGAGCTGCCCTGTGAACATATCATGTGCTCAGATTGTTGCTGCAAAGCAATACACGTCAGTTACTCACTGAGTTGCCCAGGTTGTAGTAACCATTACACTGAATAGTCCCACACTTCATCCACCTTCATCCATGTTGATGTCACTGTTGAATGACCAGCTAGTGCCTCAATGGTTGTGGCAGTGTTGTGAAACTTACCAGAAGCACTGCAATAGCAAATGCAGTGACTATATACACAGAGAACATATAACCTCATCATCTAAAAAGTGCTGCTAGCTACAAGACAGAGAAAAATTATATTAAATACATTTGTTAGTCACGGTGAGTGGACAATACCACGTCTCATCAATATGAGGCTCATAAAGTATGGGTTATTCTCAAATATGATTTGGTGAGATTATAAACCTGTGTACTTGTAAGCTTTCCTCATGAATCCAGGTAGGAATTATAAATATATAGCTAACCTTGTAAGATGCATGAGTGAGATTCATCTAGGCTTCTCTGACCCAAGACTAAAACTTGCAAAAATACAGCTTGCAGTGTTGTGAATAAAAATAAACAAAACACGTAACAAATCAACAGCATCAACACCATTATATAAAAAGGCAGGTAGTCAGTCCCCATTTTCTAAGAATAACAATGGGTGGAAAAATAGTCATTTGACTAAAGATATAGGTGGGACAGAGGCAATAGTTTGCAGTTGTTAGGTTTCAGCATGCTTCAAAGGTTGAATAATTGCCATGTATGCTAGAATTCAGCATTGTTTTTGTTATTCTTTTTCTGGTTAAACTTTACAGCTCAAACAATATAACCTATAAAAACCTGCAATACAAACTATTGATACAATGTAAGCCAGCAGCCCAAAAACAATACAATCAATGCAGGTACAGGAAGTGATACATGGTGTACATTCCATTGATAGCTGCCTGTAGTTGGGGTGGTTATGGGTGTGGTCTGGGGGTCCCTGAACTACAATTTGAAAAGTTGGCAACTCTGCTTACAGATTGTTGTTTGTGTTGTTGTTGTTGTTTTTCAAGGTTCAATCCAGCGGTTATAATTAGTAACTTCATGATCATGATTCTTTGTTTAGTCCAACATGGATATCACAGTAATCTATTGATGTTTCAAGTAATTCTGGGTCTCAGATAAATTAGTTCTACTCTACAGAAAAATATAGTTATGCTCCACTGCAGGGAGTCCCCAGAGTCTTATAGTAGAAGAGATAAATTGTAGGGACATCCTGAAAAAAGAAAATACTATTTCAGAGGAGCTAGAGTTGGCACTGTTCCAAGAAACCCCAGAAAATGATTTTGTATTGTGTTTGTAAATGTGAAAGTTAATTTATATGCCTCTTTATTTTTATGTATACATATAAATATTGAAATATTTGATATGGATCAAGAAGAAGCATTGTGCAATTCAACTCAATTTCATATTGTTGTGGATATCTCTTTAATGTGAGTATTTGGATGACTGTTCAGTTGAGCTCATGAGTTAGTATTTTATTTTAAACTTTAAGTATCATAATTCAGTGCATACACTTTTTGTTGTTTTTATTTACAATGTTTTGTACTAGATATTAAAGACACCACAAAACTACCAACATGAGTCATTACAGTGTACAGTAAACTTCATTAACCATGTTTTATCTACCACTTTGTTTTATCTATCAGTTTGTTAGTATTAATTGATAGTTTCATTGAATATATACTTCTTGCAATAATAATTAATTGATAAATTGTAAATTTAGCTAATATTCAATGTTTTGTGAGAAGCCACATGTTTTCACACAGCAATTTCACACAGCAAGAATAGTAAAGCAATTAATACAATTTTATAACACAAGGATACCTGCAACTCCTGGTCTAGTCACTGCTACTTCCTAAGGAGTATTCTATTTCTAACTCAGGAGAGTTTAATTTGCCCACAGTTACTGGAAACTCAACTTAGGGATCACCTAAACTCCTTATTCTAGCGGTGTAGTGCTAAGGGTTTGCGCCTGTGGTGCTTTATTTCCTTTATTCCTAGCACTTTTTTGTTTTGTCATTAATTCTATTTATTTATTTATTTATTTAAATTTGAGAAGAAATAAAAATTAAACACAGCTAACAAAAATCAACAGCAACTTACAAACAAATGGATACACTATTTTGCTAAAAGTTCCCTAGTATTTCCTCAGTAACTAATGGTGACAATGAATGGTTTTGTAGGCCCCATACAAAATATCTCAACTGGACTCCAACAGCACAACGAGTGTTTGCCTTTAATATCCAAGGGCCTCCACTCATGCCTTCTACTGCACCTGGAACGGCTTCAGCACAATGTTCTACAAGTATTCTACAATACTTGCTCTGACCTCACACATTTGTTTCTCCTCATTCTCATCCTATAATACACACAGGTAGCTTATAACTAGACTCCCATGGCAATGGACACAAAGCAATGAAGTCTCCACTAATGGTTAGTCATGGATTACACCATGTTAGTCAACTAAAAATATTGTAGGAGTGTCTAATAAGCTAAGTAACTCCAAAGGAGAATTTGCAGACTCAAAAAAGCAACACCAATTCCCGTTAGAGCACAGAGCAATTAGCAAAAATATCATTGGAAGGGGTGGCAAGCTAATAGTAGTGAATATAAATTAGTTCACGCTTCTTTTAGTAACTTACTAAGACTAAAAGTGGTCTGACTCCATCATGATTATTACTAACTTAATCTACTATCCCTTTAAGGTTTGTTAATTGCATATTATAGTTCATAAGTAGCATTACTTCTCTTTCATATTTGTGGTAACTTGAATAAGCCTTGAAGCTGAGCCTGCTGCTAATTGTAAAAATTTAGTGGTTTTAGTGGTGACAGACCACACTATTTCTTAGGTTTCTGGTGAACTATACATTTATACTTCCTACCTGAATTCATGAAGAAACCTTACAAGTACAGAGGTTTATAATCTCACCAAATCTTTACTAAAAGGCCTCACTTTAATGAGACATAGTGTAATCAACTCAATGAGAGAACTGGAACATTAGATAGTCTCACTTGCTACTATGCTACTGGTGTTTGTTTTTGTCAGTCTTGTAAGTACCACATCAGCACAGTACAGGAAAAAAGGGGAACAAATGGACCTCTAGTCAAATAATATGACTCTGTCAAAGTATGGCTTCAAATTGTGCATGTGGCCATTGTCTGTTGTAGTTGTAGTTTTTCAGCTGACTGCACCTGACAACTTTTTTTTTCTGTAGAGTAGAACTATTTTATCTAAGATTCAGAATTACTCGAAATAACGACAGATTACTGAGATAGCCATGTTGGACTGGACAAAGAATCATGATCGATCATGGGTTACTAATTTTATCTGCTGGAATTAAGCATAGAACAACAGATACAAACAACGAACTGGAAGCAGGTTGCCAATTTTCCAAATTGTAGTTCAGGGACCACCCCAGACCACACCTAAAACCACACCAACTACAGGCATCAATAAAAAACAGAAACAGTATCTATGCATTTTGAAATAGTTCCTGACCAAACTGAACTTCATGACAACAGTAGGAAACCATGAAATAAATAATATAATCACAAACTGGCTATAATAGTAGTGCAGGTCGCTGCCGACTTTGAAGGTTGTGCCACAACCTCACTTTCAATTGAATAAGTGTATCATGCTATGCAATTTCAGAAAAACATAAACACTTTAATTCATGAATTTTGAACTGAGTTTTTAGTAAGTGGAAACACATTTGCAAGTTGTGTCTCACAAACAACTGTAGATAAATATGTTACATAGCTATACTTCCTTCAAGTAACCTAGCAGATAAGTACCCTAGCAGTAAACAGCACACAGAGTTTCCCTCAAGCAGTCTGGCCCAACAAAAAATTATAGCCATTAACTGTTATGCCAATTTACACACACTACTCACTAAAAATATCTACCAATAAGTGGTGAGCTTGAGCATAAATGGAGGGATTTAAATGCCATAGTAACCACTTGCCACAATTATTCGACTTAAAAAAACAATAAAATATGACAATAGGAATTTTAAGGAAGAATTACCGCACAGGTTTGAACCTCCATATCTTAATTAATACATGCTTACTGCTGTAGTAGCCAAAAATGTTGTGTAGTTAAAATGTTTTATTTTGTGCTAGTCTTTGGCTAAGCAGTAGCTGTAACTCACAACACATTCGCACACACTTGTTCAATGGTTTGAATAGAATATCTTCAGTTTCTGTATTACAAATTTTTATTTACTGCACTATCTAGAATGAAGACACAGATCAAGTTATAATCACAATTTTAATTTAACTATTAGATGATATGATAAAAGATGCGACTACTAACAGCAAGGAGCTCAACCATCAGCCCTTTACAGCAACAACTGACCAACAATCACATGACCGATATGGGGAATCAGAATACTACTTGGACACAACATCCAACATGTAGCAGTATGCAGAATCTATGAGTTTGCCTCTCAATACTTGTACAGACTTTTCGAAGTACCAGTGCTTTACACCTGTGAATGAGGCTAACTATAAAATAGAAGTCAGTCACATTTGAAGACCGACAACACACCATTGAAATGGAAATGGAAGACGTCAACAGATCTCCCAACAGTTACAATAACAGGGAGGAAAAACTGGTAGTGAATAAGAATGAACTAGGAAATCATAGAGATGTTTATGACCAATATGCTAAAAACATCATTGAGGATAAATATTTGGTAAATGATTACCAATGGAATGTGGAAGTAGAAACAAATGAAGACAAAAAACTGACGATGACATAAAAATGAACAGGGAAGAGGAAACTAACGAAGACGAGACAGAGGAATTAGACCAGGTGCAGTGTACCAATAATGAAGATGGAAGAATAGATGAGGGCTACAACGTAGTAGGGGAAGAAATTGGACACGAGGATGCTGATGAAGAAATTGATGAAGATGAAGAATTCGCTGATGGTAGTGATGATTTCGATACTGAATTTGAAGAGGATGAAGAATTGAATGACAGTGAGGATTTTGATACTGAATCTGAAAGGGATGAAAATTTTGACATTGACACAGGTGCAACCTCAGAATTCACAGTGGGAGAAGTGGATACTGATGCAAGCTCATCTCACATGGTTACTGTTTCTCGTGTCAAGCCATCACACGCACCAATGGATGCAATGACATTCGCGTCTTAGCGTATTCGACCAGCGCAGGTTCAAACGAAGCAGCTAGCATAGAGATGAAGTACAATTCCATTGAGCAATGTTCAAATGTTATGACCACTGATGCAGATGAGGCTCTTAGCATTATCTTAGAGGTTAGAGGAGGATGAATTGCAAAACAGGAGCAAAGAACAAGTCACAAGTTCCATTACATGTCTGGACAGACTTCATCATAGTGAGCATGAGCCCAGTAGTACCAGTTTAGATGCATATGTGGAAGACTTGGAATACAGTCGTAGAAATTCAGAGGACATTTCAGATGTTGACTTAGATGAGTTCAACTCTGGTGATATACATACTCAGGAAGTTCCCAAGGTTGGTTTGTTATAGCTATAATGTTTTTTTATCTTTACTCTTTTCATTGTATCTGTTTCTCAATTTAGATACAAAGAAGGCAGAAATGGCTGGGAAGGCTTAGGAAAGCCAAACAAAGACTTGCAGCACCTATAAGATGTCTGATGTGTCCTGTATATCAACACCAAGCCAATAATAAACATATTTATTTTGGTTTCTATAAACAATTGAAATTATCAAAATAACTGACATTATGAGAATGTAGATAAATCTAAGATATTATCTTTCTAACAAACCATACCAAGCTAGACCAGCTAGTTTGCTTAAAAGCTACAGCCTTTTAATGTTTGTTGTATTGTCTGAAACTTACTTATTAATTTACACAGAAAGTTCAAACACAGACCAATCACATGCTAGAAATTTCAAAGGGAAGACTCACCAAAGTTGATTGCAAAATAAGACTCCATGGAAATGAATGTACCTTAGCACATTAAAACAATCGTTCACAACTTTATTATTTTTCCTTGTTTATAGCTACCTAGCTTCTCATTTTTTTCAGGAAATTCATACTACACTTTTTTCCAAATGTAAAAACTTATTCTGATTTGCTCTGCTTAGAAATTAGTTGCCTAAAAGAACAGTAGCTATTGTCAAAGTGGGCTATTAAAAATATTTTCTGAAAAAACAGAATAAGTTCATGAAATCATTGAATAGAACTTGGCTTGGCTGATGAGTTTTTAATTAAACAAATTCAAACAGAATAGCCACGCAAATATCCTTTAACACTACTGTATTTGTCAATCTTAGTATACATTTTTAATGGGCAATTGACGTGCAATAATAGCTATCCATTATTGTTGTTAGTCATTAAAATAGTTATATGTAGCTATATTATAACTTCAATAGTGATCATGTCTTAAAACATTATAATGTTTGTAGAAACCAAAATAAATGTGTTTATTCTTGGCTTGGTATTGCTATACAGCACATCAGACATCTTATAGGTGCTGCAAGTCTTCGTTTGGTTTTTCTAAGCCTTCCCAACCATTTCTGTCTTCTTTGTATCCAAACTGATAAACGGATACAATGATGGAATACATTGTATAGCAACGAACCGTGGGTACTTATTGGGTATGGATCATATTATAAGAATTGATCTCATTCAAGTCATCATCCAAAATGTCCTCTGAATCTCTTCGACTGTATTCCAAGTCTTCCACATGTGCATCTAAACTGGTACTACTGGGCTCATGCTCATTATGATGCAGTCTGTCCAAACATGTAATGGAACTTGTGATGCATTCTTTGTTCCTATTTTGTGACTCATCCTCCTCTAAGATAGTGCTGAGAGCCTCGTCTGCTTCAGTGGTCATAACATTTGAACATTGCTCAATGGAATTGTCCTTCATCTCTAAGGTAGTTGCTTGGTTTGAACCTGCGCTAGTCAAATATGCAAAGACCCGAATGTCATTGCATCCATAGGAGCGTGAGATGGCTTGACCAGAGAAACAGTAACCATGTGAGATGAACTTGAACCAGTATCAGTTTCCACTTCTCCCACTGTGAATTCTGAGGTTGCACCTGTGTCAATGTCATCATCCCTTTCATATTCAGTATCAAAATCCTCTGTCATCCAATTCTTCATCCTCTTCAAATTCAATATCGAAATTGTCATCATCAATACCATCGGCGAATTCTCAATTTCTTCATCAGTTTCCTCGTGTCCGATTTCTCCCCCTACTTCATTGTAGTTCTCATCTATTCTTCCATCATCATCATCGGTACACGGCACCTGGCCTGATTCCTCTGTCTGGTCCTCGTTAATTTCCTTGTCCTTGTCCATTTTTTCGTCATCGTCATTTTTCTTGTCTTCATTTGTTTACACTTCCACATTCCATTAGTAATTATTTACCAAATATTTATCCTCAATGATGTTTTTAGCATATTGGTCATAATCATCTCTATATATAATTTCCTAGTTCATTCTCATTCACTACCAGTTTTTCCTCCCTGTTGTTGTAACTGTTGGAGGTTAAGTGTTTAAGCAGTATTCTGATTTCCCATGTCTGTCATGTGATAGTTGGTCAGTTGCTGCCGTGAAGGGCTGATGGTTGAGCGCCATGTTGTTAGCATCTTTTATCACCTCATCCCTGATCTCACTCACATCTAGGTCCTCGTGCTGTGCTTCTTCAGTTGTGAAGAAACTGGTGGAAAGAGCTTGAGGAGTTGTCTGCTCAGAGGGCAACCAATAATGAGCACTTGGAGATGTTGTGAACCAAGAACCTTCTTCATTTGATGTTTTCCAGGCCTGGTCATTGTGTGCAGTCTTTTGGGGGTACACTTTTCCTTTGTCATCTTCTGGACTAGTTCACTCTCCCAATGATCTTTGTGCTGGACTTCATGGGCATTGAACTGGGAATAATGGCATATCCAGAAGAGATATCTCCATAGTCTGCAGAGTGGTGAGAATCGGCAGTAAACAAGTAATCCCAACCAATACTCTCCAGATCTCCCTGAGTTGCTTTGCCTGGTGATGTTGTGGAAGGCCTGTCAAGATCTCCTGCATAGTGAGTGCTCAGTTTCTCCCCAAATTCATTCCTCCTCACCACTTCCTTGTCATCATGATTTGCTGGATTCTGTGAGAACAAGGCAAAAGGTGTTGCAAGCTGAAGTCCAGTCACCAAGAAAGGAGTCCCTCATGTTTCCATCATCCAGCGATCGTGTAGAAAACTGTTTCATTGTTGGTATTCCATGCCATCTCAGTGCCTTACCAAAGCCTCCTTCCTGTTTGGCTGAATTGATTGGAGGAGGAATCCAGAAATTTGACATCTGGCTGGATGTATCAGCAGGTTTGGTATGAGGGACTGAAAATGGCTTGCAGTCGGTGGGCTCACTGTTGATAAATGCATCTCTTTTAGACTCTTGTGGGAACGATGCTGCCAATTGGTTGTCATTTGAAAATAAATAGTTGGCATTGTTCTCCAATAAAGATGACTCATGGACTACACCTCTTTCATTGTTTGTCTTATATTGAGCAAGGGAAGGAGCAGAGCACTTCCTTGTGTATTGAGTTGGATGGGATCTTGAAATTTCATTCCTAGACACAGGGAATGAGCTATTCAGAGCCATTCTCCTCCTGGCTGCTGCTGGCTGATGAGCTAGGTACTGCTAGAATACTCTTTAGTCTCTCTGACTATTTCCCCTTGGGGATGGTTAGAATATTGATTAAGAGGAATTTCATTAGGCACATTCCAGTTATCAGGTAAGAATACTCCATTTCCTTCGATAACTACTAGTCAAAAGTGTGGGCGCTGCCCACATGAAGAAGAGAAGTTGAGAGACAGAAGAGAAGGAGAGAGAGAACAGAAATAACTATTATTATGTGTTGTGCGTATGTGATGTTGTGGAGTTGTATGTTTGTGTATTTGCATTGACAAAACTAATCATGTGTTCGTGTGTTTGTGATGGATTATTGTATTGCCGTGTATGGTCATGTTGCGTGGAGTTGTTGTTGCTTCATGCCACGTTGTAAGTTTTATGTCGTGGGTAGGGGGCGGAGTCTAGTTTTCTATTTAAGCTCTGACTTTGCCTCGTGCTCTTTAGTGTTCAATTAAACTAAAACCTAGTGTATCGATTCGTCGGCTGAGCTAGCTGCGGCGAGAGTTCAGATTGAGCATTCTGGTGGCAGCGACTTTGGCTGGTACCAAGTGCGAGTGTCTCCGGAAACTGCGGATCTCCGGGCGACCCCACAAAAAGTACAGATCAGCTTTTATTTTTCACTGATTTGATCAAGGGCGATAGCTAAATCGCTAAGTAATAACGCAATAACAAACTGTCGGAACAGAAAGAAATCTGCAATAACCTAGTGGCTGACTCCGCAAAGTAACCGCGAACGCCAGCGTTTGTATCGCGTGCGATCCACATTTCTTTATTATGTATTCACACTGTTCCACTGAAATCAAATAGAACATAACTAAGTGAAATTTTCCTCGGTAGTGAAGTGAAAAAGTACGCATGTGCTTAGTTTTAGCCTTGGAAACATACAGTTTGAGTAGTTTCCAATTAGAGACAATGTCATTCTTGAGCGCAGTAACTCTACCCCATTAGACAGAATTTCTTTGGACAGATTAGGAGGAGTCATAGGTTGAAAACGAAGTTCCAGAGGAAGCTAATCCTAAATAAGGAGATAGTGAGTGAACGTGACAGACCGACAAACAGCAGATAGTAAGCCAGAACCAAAGGTTGCCTTTATTATTAACAAGGCACAAGTATATAATTATGGAAGCAGAGATATGGCTAAAAGAAACACTAAAATCACTTGATGTCATATTAAGGCATTTGAATAAAACAGTTTAGCAATTGTTAAGCTCATGATAATTCTTTTCCATTTTTAATCCTCAGTGCGCATGCGCGAGAGGGTTATAGTTGTCGTCCTGTCTGTTTGTCTGCTGTTCGTCGGTCTGTCACGGTCTGATTTTGGAGATTACTGAAAATTAACAGTTGATTTAGGTATGAACTTGTTCAGGACGAAGATTTAAGACCTTTATTGTGCTATTTTTTTTAATTTCGGGCTAATCGTTGAGAAAACGCGAAGCTTTCAACTCCACGTAAGTGCCAACTTTTATGGGCAACGCCCCCAAGCGTCACGTCATGATCACGTGAGCAAATAATTTCTGCAGAACGGAGCTGAAAGAAGTGAAATTTCGCGTAGAAAATGTGTACAGGTAAGTGTTTCTGGCTAGTTTAGCTTCTTCTCTTATGAAGACAGCATTTTCATTGGTCTAGCTATTTTGATACCTCATTAAAAATAGCTA
>WLWI01002845.1_pt1 | contig 14925 bp, 10 predicted proteins | sample 6701501 | NCBI WGS metagenome assembly WLWI01 (sample SAMN12718690, study PRJNA515312) | sponge metagenome | isolation source: marine sponge | host: Mycale hentscheli | place: New Zealand: South Island, Marlborough, Capsize Point | collected 2014-11-01
ACCTCTAAGTTGTGGACTTTAGAGATCTTGAGATACCAGATACGCAACAGGCACTGCCTTAATAGTCATTAGTATGAATCAATCAAATGAAGAAAACTGTCTTGTCTATTGAAAAAAAAAAAAAAAACGATCAAAGAATTCACTAGCAACAATAGGAGAATTAGGAGTTTTGAAAGAGCATCATTTGAAGGGTACCAGCAGAAGATAATGAAAATTATGACTGAAATTTGTATGATTTAAAAAGTTATACTGAATATACCCGGCCAACACTAACTTCATCCATTGTATGGCTATGGTGATTTAAAGGTGCAATCTAAAGCAGTGGCTACAGAGGAAAAAAAGAAAGAAAAAAAAGAAAAAATCAGAGTTAAGGACACCACCATTACCATAGATTCTGCAACTCCATGGTGGTCCTGAAAATAACTAATGAAGATATTACCAACAATTATGCTGAAAAAAAGAAATCAGCAAACTCTCCTGTACAGTTTTCAGCATCTCTACCTTCAACTCAGTGATAATGCAATCAATCAAGCGGAGTAAACTTAAAACTGGAATAGGCATATGGTTAAAGTTAGATTTAAAGAGACTTAATTTTTTCTTTGTTCTTTCTTATGTTTTATGAGAAAGAATTATAATAACAAAAATGCCAATAGCAACAAACAAATGCTTCTAGTGGTGCACTTGAGCACTTCTGTGGTATTTTGCCATTTTCTAAGAACAACTAAGAAAAAAATAATACATTGAAGCAATCATAAATGAGTGTTACTGGATTAGAGCCCCATTATGTAAGGTTGAGTTTAGCAAGTATTTAAGTATAAAGTTGTACAAGGAATAGTGTAAAAAGACTGTTGTATTGCACTAAACTATATAAACTAATTCCAATTACTCTAATTCTATGCCAAAACATGCACACTGCATCTACATTACGTAGGTATAATGATGTATATTGCATCAACATACAAACAATAAAAATAATAACAACAAATCAACAACAATATTTAAATACCTGAGAGAGCAATGTTGACCTGTCCATAGACTAATTCAGTACTTAGAAATCCTAATCCCATCACTGAATAGCCATACATGTAATTACAAAAGTTGAGTCCATCAAAAGAAATAACTGAAGAAGGATTGGTGATTCCCACTAATTTTGTTTCTTCACTTGTGGTTGTTGAATTCCTGGCTGATAAAGTGGCAGTAATGTTTTCCAAACACACTGATGATGCAGTAGTAATGGGTACTCTCAAGTTTAATACAGAGTTGTTTAGAGGACCCACTACATTTGCTTCAGGAGAAATGAATGGTGGTCCTGTAAAAATAAATACTATAAACAGAACAACCGAGGTAACAAAATGCTGTTTATTAAGTGTGTGTTTGTCTAGGTATGTGGGGGCATGAAGTCCTGAATTCAAGTCCAACTCAGGCAATTTTCGATCTGATTTTTAAAATGCCTCCCACCAGCCCCACCAGTCCACCCAGCTGTGATTGGGAACCTGGCATTGGCTCGGGTGAAAATTCAAAGCCATTTCTCACAAAACAGCGCAATAGTCCAGGTGGGACTTAGGGTGCCCACACCACTTGCTGTGAGGAATGGTCTTTCTCCTGCATGTTCCTAGCCCAGCGCCAGGAGCTTTGCTTGCACAGCTGACAGTGCCTGCTTACATCCTTGCTCTGCCAGGTGAGCGTGACCACCTTGTGGCAGCAAGTGAATTTATATTTCTACATAGTGTGTCCATTGTAACGATATTAACTTAATGTAAGTAGACCAATACTGATATAGTCAAATTGCAGTCCACAAGCCAGCAGTCTTTTCAATGCAGACACAGGAAGTGTTACATGGACTATAGTCCATTGTACAAAATTTAAACCACAAATTATCTTAATCTTTTGCAAGGTGCAAGTTTAATTCTGAGCCCTTCAAGGCTTCATAGTCTGATAGCTTTTCTTCTTTCTAACAGTATAAGTCTTGTGTTTGGAAAACTTTCCTGAAGCTTGTTGTGGAAGTTTTTCTTGAGATCATCTAAAATGTCTTTACAGTCCAGTTGATATGTGCAAAATTTACTGGAATTGTGCCTTTGATGATTAAAGCATGAAATTTAGCATGAGTATGTCCTTGAGAGTATTATTGGCTATAGAGACATTGTAGATTCATTCCGTGGGAAGTGTGGCATGTACTTTCACAATGATTACTATTGAGAACAAGAAATTGTTGCTTTTAAGTTGCATTATGGGAACAGATATTTAATATTGATTAGTAATCATTGACTATTGTCAGATGTGTACCTCAAGGTGGTGGGAAGGTGTTTATTCTCATATGATCCTGCCACATGGCATAAATAGCTGCTGCTTACAGAGAGGTCACACGAAAGGAGATAAAAGTAAATATGAAGGTTAAGTATAGCTACAGCAAGCCACTGAGCTGTAAACACAGATACTTAGGTCGGGGAACCATTTAAAACAACAGAACAAGCCTTCTCCATGTTAATATTCTAGTGTAAATAATAACTGTGCTCCACACAATGAAGACGATCAGAATCACTAGACCATTATGGTTGCGGTTTAAATATTACTTCAACTATCAAAGTCACTTGTATAAATAGACAGCCATCAGTTATCTCCCAGTACATTCTGGCATTCCCCAAGGGAGTGATTGTTCATCCTGTTCTTTTGTCAATGATATACCAGCTCTTTCTTTTGTGTCTTTTACTTTCATATTTGCAGACAACACCCAATCAGTTTGTTCTATTAATTCGTGAAGGCAGAAAATCTCTACCATAGGGGTCGAACAATCCTTCACTTATGATGTAGGAACTGGAAATAATCTATTAATCCTTCTAAATGCTCTTTTATCAATATTTCTCTCACTTCTACAACCCAATACTCACATTAGTTAGGTCTCATAATAACACTTGGTCATCCAAGTTTGATTAAAAGTGTTATAGCTACATCTGATAGAGTACAAAGGCTTTATAAATAAATATATATAATTATATATATATATATATATAAAACAAGTAAACAAGTAACTATATGGATAAACTTATCAAGCTTGATTATTGCTATGTCATGAATTACTGGATTTGCTCTATCTGGTAAAAAGTATGAAATATCCTTCATACTTTTTTTAATATTCAAATTAGCTACATCTCCTTGTGACATGTTCCCCTTCTAATCAAGCAATGAAAATATCACTTCTCTAAAACCAGTCATCAACATTTAATAGAGTTACAAGATTTTAATGTTATATTTTCTCATACATACATCTCATTGTGTTTTATACTTATGTATAAAAATAGTCCCCAACTGAAATGATGTCATTTCAATCTTCTCAATCTTAAATGTTTTTTTTGTTTTTGCCCTTTGTCATCAATCGACCCGATAATAGTAGTAGTATTAGTAGTAGTTTAATACTGATAATAATAAAAAAATTAAAAAGTACTATAGTATGGTATACTTGGTTGGTGAACTATTAAATACCTGTAGAATAAGGCAGCAATGGCCATCCACTTCAGATTGTAGTAGGTGTATTTTTGTGTAGCTAAGTCTAGATGTAACACTACGGGAGCAGGCTGCACGACCATATCTGACCTTCTGATAGGTTTCTGTAAGATTGTTTGCTTGCCGAAAACAAGGGATCTATCATGTCTAGATGATGGCAGTGGAATTAAAGCAGCACTTACAAGGTAATAGTAATGTTTTACCAACTCTTTTCAACTCTTGAATTGTTCATAATACACACCGTCAACTAACACACTAAAATATTATTATATATAGATTTCTGAAATGTTGTGTAGATGAGATATTTTACTACAACATATTTCATTAAAAACAATTCAAATTTACAGTTGTGTAGAGGAATTAGAAGCTTTAACAATGTGCTTCTTCAACTCAAATAGAAAGTGTAGTATCCTGAGGAAATAATTAATCTCGAAATGGAGAAATGTTAAAGTATCTCTTATTAAACAAGCACAATATGCTCAGAGTGGGAGGAATGTGACAATTAGGTGATATTCTAGCAAACACTTATCCTCTATGCATGCTCCATATGATAATCTTTTATTGTTGAGGCTCACCTTGACCATCATCATTCTGCCTATTTCACACTTTTGGGTAGTGCTTGGCCAACTTTATTATATCACGGAGGAAAGCAGCTCAGTCAAGCAATTAGTAATCTCTGTGTTGCTTGCAGAGAAACCAACACAACAGCTGCCAGCCAGCAACACTGCAGTTAATCCTTCTTTTTGAAACTGTGGGATTATTGGGCCTTTCTAAACTATGGAGGGAGATCAAGGAAAACGTACTATGGGAACAATCCATGTCTGTCTCATTTAATGTTGTGCTCCCATGCTCTTCATGAAGAAAAAATAATTGATTTATTTACAAAAACTTAAAACTCTCACACTACACTCTGTGAACTACATGCTGAAGAATTCTCTTCCCATTTACAAGCATCCTGATATTCTTTTACTCTCTGCTCAAGCCATCTAGTTGTTTCACCATGTATACTTTACCACAACTGCAGGGTATACTGTACACTATTGATGACTCTGTGGTAATAGGTATAGTATCTTTGACTTTAGTAAGATGTGATTCATCAAGATGCTTGTAAGAGAGGTGATGAGAAGGTTTCATCCATTGCTGAACATCGTTGGCAGCAGCGTCACCCCATTAAATGGGAAGAGGTTGTAGACAGAGTCAGTAAGAATCGCGAGTTCAAGATCAAGGAAGCTCTACACATACAGATGACACCTGGCAACAAGTTTAATAGAGACATAGGTTTTGAGCTTCCAGGATGCTGACTGTCCATGCTGCGTGCAAATCACCCTCCAGGATATAATAAACAGTAAGCATGCCCTCCAGAAATCTTGCTGTTTACTTTGTGTTTATTATATCACCACGGAGAGTTCAACTTCAGTTGACCACTGAAGAGGACTTCCGCAAGAAGTCAAAATGTCGGGTTAAGTTATAATAAAAAATATTGGCTGTTAAAAAGAGAAAAAATTCCTATTATTAATCATTTCAGCCGAGAATGACTGTATCATTACAAAAATGTTATTGAATATTCTATATTCATCTATTTAATATTTATATTATTATGAAAAATCTAATCTTCCTAGCCTACAAATAGCTCCAACTATTTTACTAATTCAAGCATTTCAAAAGCTGCTGCCACAAGACTACAATACAGGCTGTGAGCTTAGTATTACAAAGACATTAGGACAGTTTGTGAACTCATTTCAGTGTTATCCCTTCTTTGATTACAAAGCCAGATTCAAGATAATACTCGCACCTTTTCACAAACTGCATACTTTTTTTATTGGAACACTTATAATTAAAACACTGTGCAAGTACAATTATTGAGTTTACAAGACCAGTGTCAAATCAGAATAAAGTGGGCTGCAGTTATTATCAGAACAATCTACAATGAATGGAATCTTACCATGAATTGTCAACTGATGGCTTCTTCATTAATGTTATGCATAAGATTATTTGCACACTTCACCAAGCTACCGTTTAATTCTCCAGATGCTGTTACTTGGAGACTACTTGTAAAATTAGGAGCACTAGCAAGTGCTTTAGCATGTATCACCCTTAGGCTTTCACCTGTCATAGTAACTATTTATTTTTTATTTTTGAATCATTACCACTGATGAAGGCTACAGTCCGTAGCTGAAACGTTTGGTGTTTTAACTTTTTTGTTTTTTGGTCAGTGATTCTCTCTAAATATATTAATAAAACACTAGCACTCTCAGCTGTCAATGTAAACATTCTCCTTGTTATTGTGTTGAGAGCTCCATTATTTCCTACTGACAGTACTCCATCATTTCCAGTAAGTATGGAACCAACTGTCCACGAAAATGTTGGTGCTTGTACAGTACAGACAAAAGTAACACTTCTGTTAATACACAACTGTACGACTCCTACAGAAGTCAGATCCACTTGCAAGGGAGTAGAAGATACACAGAATATACTGCTAATTTATTGAATTAACACCATGTCTTTGAAATTCCTTGTTTCCATACATATTAGAGAATCCCTAAAATATTTTTAACATGTATGAACATATTTTTACAACTAGTTTCCCACTTCTTTTTTTTAACCTTAGCCGTAGTTACTATTTATCTTGTATTTCACTCCAGTTCCATTATTCTTTACTACAACATCTTAGCCTCAACTTCTCACTTTTCATCATTCACATCACATAGCGCAGCTCGTCCAAAACAATCAAATGGTTATTTATCCGTGAGAACTTCTAAAACAATTACTAAATGTTTACTTCTGAAACAATCTATGCCAAGCGTATACTGTTTTCTTGAACGGCCGCCGCCAAGATGACGTAGCGATGTACACTATTCTTTAATTTCTCCCTGTACTACCGATAAATACACCAGCATTAGTGAAGAGGTGTGGAACTTGTTCATCCGCACGTGAGCTGCTGAAAATGGTGTCAAAACTCAGAAGGCTAGGAGGCTTCTTCGTGAAACAACTGTATGTTAGAGAGTCATGTATGGAAGAAAACCATAGAGTCGTGGACTACGTTGGAAAAAGTGCTACTGATTTATGCTATTAGTAGCCCCAGGAAAATACTAGCAGTTTCCTTTAGGCTGGTTCAAGGAGAAGAAGTTGACGATAAGGAGGATTTTGAAAATATTATTAAAATATTCGCAAAAAAATAAAACTAAAACTTAAAATTTAAATAAATCCTGAGTATGTACATTATATGCAGATATGCTCATCTTTAACATTCAGATTATATAAAATTATAAATACATAAATTTTAAGTATTATTGAAGCTAATCGGAGCGTGCTCATTCGTATATGGTGTCCAAGCTAAGAAAATCCAAGTCTTGAAGTAGAAATCATTAAAAATATAGTAATTCTGACAAAACTCTGTAGTGTTGGTCAAGACATTACTTGTTTTCAATTTCTTTTTTTTTTGACGTGTACTTCAGTTAAATAATGTGACCAAAACATTTATTCCAATTGGAGTATTACGCCAAATTTAATGGTTCCAAAAATTTGGGGGGCAAGGGCCCTGCCCCCTCTCCTTCCTGGAAGACAGTATTTACAGCAGAAAACAAAATAAAGTTCCGAATTCCATTCCGTAGAACGGCCATTGCACGATAAAAAAAATGGGGATAAAACTGTACGTCGTTTAGTTCAACCATGTTTCCATTTTAATCTTTCTCATTCACCATAATATGTCTCGCTCAAAGAAATATAAAAAATCATTTACCCAATAAAACGTTCCGATTTTTTGTTTACAGGCTCTGAAAAATTAAAGCCATCCTAATCAAAGTTGTCTTGCAAAGAATTGTTAGTTCGACCACAGCATAGTGAGGTGCCTGTAAACAAAAAATTGGATTGTTTTATTGGGTAAATAATTTTTTATATTTCTTTGAGCGAGACATACGGTGAACGAGAAAGATTAAAATGGTAACATGGCTGCCTCTCCCCCCCTTCGAACCAAATGTTGTATTTAAAAGAGTACTAATATAGGAAATTTCCCTATAGGACTACTGCATGATAATTTTAGATAAAGAAGAGTCCAAATCATTTTAATAATTGAATTCCATAAATTTTGACCTAAATATATTTGGGGCTGTCCCTATTATTAGCATTGGATCCTACCTTGAAAATGAATGACTAAATGTTTTGTATTTTGTTAGAGCTCCCCAGTGTAAACAGACTAGCTGCTGTAATTGATGGAATAATAATGCAACAAAGCTGGTCTCGTATTTTCCAATTATGATCAAAATTGATATATTCTCTAAATTTGTTAAAGTGATTTAACAACTATCGAATTATCTCTCAATGTCTTGCAATTTTGTTACTACTATTCAGTCCAATATAAATGATGCCTGTTATTATTAAAGATCATAACGCTTAAAAAAAGAATACCAGTACATTGCACTAGCTAAGAAAACACAATTATGTAATTTTCACATGATTGGCTGCGTTTGTTGAGTATCTATGCACTTATAGCACCCACATAAAGTTTCAAGTTAACTGATGCTAATGAAGCACTTTTTTGAGTATTTGTAATGATTAATTAAATAAGAATTAGGTGGTTAAAAAGAAAAGGTCAGCGCATTTCTTAAGGATCAAAGCAGATAGCTTCAAAAATATGAACTCATGAGTATGCCACTCATATAAAATTAAATTATATACACTATTAAATATTGAGTGTTGGATAACTTAGTTTTGGTGTTAAATAGAAGGCGCTGCCTGAATACAACAGTTTAAAGCCTAATATTGTCTCTATTGTTTGGTCATCACTAAAAGATATTTGAAAGGAAGACATTGAAGGATATAAGCTATCATTATATTATTATGTTCACTTGGTAAAGTATGATTAGTGTAGAAGTTATAAGGGCTCAAAGTGGGGTGTCCAGACAGTGCCTCAACACCTTGTGAGGTGTTATTTAAGCACTCCATTTTAACTGTGTATATATATTGATTAATATTATTCTTATATTATAAATCTTACCATAAAGTGCCAATGAGAAATTAGTAAATAGAAGCCCATTATTTGGATCGTTACATACAATAAGAGTGTAGTTTTCAAAATTATTAGGTACTACTAACTCTAGTCTACTCTCATTCATATTAATATATCTTGCTGTGAATCCCAAGGAAGTTATATTCTACTGCTGAATTTTCCTCAGCAGTAGAATAATACTGCAGTGACATATGAAGTAGGGGGATCCTGGGGCTGGACCCCCCAAAAAATTTATTGGCACAACTTAAAAATGTGATTTCTAGCACAGACAACCATCAAACCACAACACACATGCCCTTAGAGACAACCCATACCGGAACATCTTCTTACACCTGCACAGTATTGTACTTTTTATATCTATAGAGCTAGTATTAAGAACCACAAGATTACGATGGCTTACTTTGAAAGTTGATTTCTCCATTCATGTTGGCAGCTGGTCCACCAGAAGAAGCGACAATCATAAAATTGTACGTTTGTGAACACAATTCCAGAGTTGTGCTGAACAGTGATTCTGTATTAAAACTTGAAACATTGGCAGGAACAACAGCAAATAATGACCCTCCCATACTATCTGTGAGCGTGACATTGTATTCAGTAACACATATGGAGGCAGGATCTATAGAACGTATTCCAACAGTGAATGAAGTCAAATTGTCATTTGTATTGATAGTGACCATCGGAGCTAATGATGGCATACCTGTAGCAAATGAAGTACAGTATTGCATTTTTATAAAGCAATTAATAAATTAGCTATACCTTCATGAGTATGATTATAATGAATTTGAAAAGTGTATTAAAGTATAATTATTAACTCATAATAACTCATTATGTTATGATATCCACTACATGTACAAGAAGTAGCTATATACTTAATATAAACAGTATCCAATTAAGTACTCAATGTCTTGCAATTTTGTTACTACTATTCAGTCCAATATCAATGATGCCTTTTTTTTATTAAAGTTCATTAAGCTTCAAAAAAAGAATAACAGTGTATTGCACTGGCTAAGAAATACAATTATTTAATTTCACATACGATTGGTTGCATTTGTTTAGTATCTATGCACTTATAGCATCCACATAAAGTTTCAAGTTAACTGGACGCCCCAGTTTAAAGCCTAATGCTGTCTCCATAGTTAGTCACAACTAAAAGATAATTGAAAGGAAGACATTGAAGGATATAAGCTATTATTATATTATTATGTACACTTGGCAAAGTATGATTAGTGTAGAAGTTATAAGGGCTCAAAGTGGGGTGTCCAGACAGTGCCTCAACACCATGTGAGGTGTTATTTAAGCACTCCATTTTAACTGTGTATACATATTGATTAATAGTATTCTTATATTATAAATCTTACCATAAAGTGCCAATGACAAATTAGCAAATAGATTCCCATTAATTGGATCGATACATGAAATAAGAGTGTTGTTTTCAAAATTATTAGGTACAACAAACTCTAGTCTACTCTCATTCATACTAATATATCTTGCTGTGAATCCCAATGCCATATTTGTTTGAAATGCAGAAGAAACAAACAAATCAGTTCCAGTTATAATAGTTCCAACTATAAATCTGTATGCTTCAGAGCTACCAAAACAGACTACTGTTAAATTATCTCTGGGACAAAAAAGTGATCTGTCTGTCGTAGCCCCATCTAGAAGAATTTTTGGTCCACCATAACCTAATATCAAAAGAAGAAAAAATATAGAAATGAAGAAGCACATAAGAGCATGCCATCATGTTATTATATCAAATGACAATTTTTCTAATTTAATCAAGTTCTTGGTATTCTAGTGTGGCCCAAGAAAGAGTAAAAACCGTATTTCAATTTTAATTGCAATGATAAATAAAGCAGAAACTTAACTGCCTGAATATGGTGCACCATAAATAAAAACATAATGAAACATTGATTTCCTTGGCACATTCAGCAACACTGGGTTATAATGAAATGCTAAAGTTAATGACCTTTTTTATATTGTAGGATATCAGTTATCCGAACACATTGGGACCAAGGGTTGTTCGGATAAGAAAATTGTTCGGATATCAAAATCAATTATAGATCTCAATCTAGGTGGCTATTTTTTAGAAGTATGGAAATGTAAATTGCTCATAGTCATAAACACAACACATTTTTTATTGTTTGCTAATATATCATTTTAGTAAGTTTAGTTTGTTAATTGTTATTTTATCTTTTCTTTTGTTTGTTTCAATTATAGTAGGATGTCAGTTATCCGAACATCAGTTATCCAAAAACGTCGTTCAACTGAAAGACGAAAGAATGACACCCTTTACCTAGTTAATGACCAGACCATACACCCCTGCCTGTAAGTTACCTGCACACGTGGATTACAGTATATCCTAGCATCCGCTTATTTTTTTCTAACATGGCTGAGCCGAACAAGAGAAAACAGAAAAGAATTGTGCTAACCATTAAAGACAAGCTTACAATTTGTGAAACTGTTAGAAAAGGACAGTCTATGACGAGTGTAGCTCAACGATTTAACGTTGGTAAGTCTACAGTTCATGACATCGTCAAGAACGAGGCTAAGAATTTAGACAAAGCTCGTCTTCCTGCTCACTACTATGCTCAGAGAAACTCTTGGATGGATCTCAAAATGTTTTAAAATGGTTCCATGAAAATTTTGTAACTGATTGCCAGAAATTACTGACAGAAAAAAACCTGCCTCCAGAGGCTCCATGCCATCCAGATATAGAATGCCTGGAGTCAAGTGATGGACAAATAACCAGCAACTGCCTCCTAACACTTACTGTCCATCAGTTAAATTTAAATAATTGTTATAAACGAGAGCAGCATAACTCCATGTTGAAGTGGTCAGAATTATTACAGATGGCAGTGTAGATAACAACATCTATAGTGGATGAGTGGAAAATCAGATAGCTAGTGCAAGGGCAAAAGCTTGAATTTCCTGTATTCACGTATTTAGGAAATTTAATATTTTCACCACCATTCCTGTAGTTGATAGGGCTAAATGCCCTGCACTATAGGACATTTAGCCCTATCCTCTACAAAAACAAGTGGAGAAATAGGAAATGTCCTGATACGTGACTACAGGAAATTCAAGTTTTTGCCCTGTGGTGATTATTTTTCATACATCAAAATGTTTTCCCAGCAACATGACACAATATATTCCTGCACATGAAAGCTTTCCTGGAAATAACTTTCCTGTCCTGTCTATATAAACCGTGAGTATCTGCTCCAATGAAGAAGTTGGACTTCTCAGGAATAAAGAAAAAAACTCTGCCCAAAACGCAAATTAGTAATTACATTTCCCACATGAAATGTAAGTTTTTATTATATACCTGTAGTTCAAATTTAGGTATCAGAGCACCTTGAGAAAGAGGATGCCTGGATAACTGAAGTAAACCTTGATAGAAAATGTATTATAAAGATCAGCTTTCTATTTGGATGCTCAGTTAATGAAGTATGGATAATATAAAGTTTGGATAAATGTAGTTCTATTGTATTTCTTTGTGTGTCAATCATTGCACTGAAATTTTGGTTCTATGTTTGTCCAGTAAGATCTGCACAGTATGTGCATAATGTTGCTATGCCTGGTATGAACATGTTTATCTGACTGGTATATAAACGAACAAAACATGACATGTTTTTTTCTTTATACAAAGTATATGAAGTATGCCCTTTATAGTCAATAAACCTTTACAACACTGTAAAGCTTGTTGATTTAAACACAAAGTGTAACTCACATGTTTTGCACAGGACCAAGGCCAAGACTACACAAGTCAAACAATGCTTCATACTTCTGTAATACAACAAATACACAAAAACAAAACATTAAAATGAATGTGTTTTGGATTCATTTACATACTATTTGTTGGATGTTTTCATACACAGTATTCTCAGGTAGTGCCATGACTCATTCATGGGCTATTTTTACTGATTATTAGTAATTTTTTTTAACCATAAGTTATCAATAGCATGTGCAATAGTGCCAAAAGGTTCCATTTTGTGCCTCTGCTGTGGGGTAGCTGTGTGATATTGGAGAAATATTGACCACACCTGTCAAAATCAGTGAATGTAAAATTGTTAAAATATTTTACATAATGTGTTCTGTTCAACCCTTTTCGTGTTATAACTTTAATAACTTGTCCACACATAAAGAATAACAAAGATATCGGGATGAACATCACTTAAAATAATACTTCCAAAGTTTCAAGAGATACAAAGAGAATAACTATCAAGCACAGACCAATTTTACTCTGAATTATCAGGGCCAGCAATAGTGCGGCTGGTACGGTTATGGTTATACCACTTTCTAAGGTTTTCTTTTAACTAGGACCATATTTGGATTTTAAAACTTAGATTGCCACAGTACATCATGCGCCACACTGTGTATTTGCAAGTAACATATACATTATATGTGTGTGTATGTATGTAAGTGAAATATCCACAACCACCACTGCCTGTAAAGAGTCCATTGACAACCATAATAAAATCCGTAAAACTGTGCTGATAATTAGAGTTCACGATAAGTTCACAAGGCTGTAGAGGTTATCTAGCTAGTTATCAACTGATTATACACTAATTTACAACTTTGTTATGGTTATCGAAGGACACTTTCATGCAGTGCTCTTTCGTAACAAAGTTCATTGATAAAACAACACATAATGTACATTACTTGTTTTGTATGTACATCATGAGGGATTTTTATTAACTGAACATACTTCTCCTTGCATGAACACAAAAAATGTGCATCAGCAATGACTCAATTGTGCACTGTGAGAGAACAAATAGTATTTAATGTCCAAGGATGCAAATGGCATGTCTTTAGAAATGTCACGAACACATACGTAAAAACACGATGTTCACTACAAGGTTTTCTGAAGCCATTGAGTAATGTCGGGTGTAACCCATGCCTGTGTAATCTAGTCATGATAAGAACATGGCTTCCCTATCTCTTCACACAAGTGGTAGACATAAAGAAGCCACATCAGATTAGATTATGATTAGAAATCTGACTTGTTCTTACTACATCACTTTAAAGTAAATTTTCAGAAATTTTGTGTGTAGATACTGTTAGAAAAACTGTTTATTCGTGACTGGTACTGCAGAAGTGTGGTAGCTCCGTGCAATTGATCAACTTCCATTCCTAATACATCCTATATGTAATCTAACACCTCCATACTCATTGTAGTTGGTCATCTCAGGTCGTATGCTCTGATGATTTCATCTGAATCACATATCATGTATGTATAGCATCGCCTCATGATGCTGTGATCATTGTGATTATAAACTGAAAGTCATTACACTGCATGCTCTACTAGTGAGACATCCCTTGTAGCTAGCAAGTTTGAATCCAAAGTAAAGTATCTGCTGAGTAAATAGTTATAGAATTCCTCACAAATTCAAAATTAAGTGCAACAAGATAGGCATGGATAAGCATTTACAATTTTATGCACAATTGCAGTTAAAAAGATAAGCACTTAATTGTAAACACTAAGTGAGATAAGTAAGAGTAAAATAAGCATCTGCTAAATTAATCCAAAATTAAGTGCAACAAGATAGGCATGGATAAGTATTTACAATTTTAAGCACAATTGCAGTTAAAAAGTTAAGCACATAATTGTAAACACTAAGTGAGCCAGAATAATGTAATTACAAAGTAAACTGTAAGAAGTGCTGGGAAGTCTTACACTTTTACATTATTTTTTAAAAAATGATGCAATGGCTAGTTAACTTTCTGTGTTCACATACACCATGTAAAACTCAAAAGTGTAAGTCCAAATAACTACCACAATAGAGATATCTTAAAGTTAAATGATTATAAACTAAATCTAAAATGGAACAACGTAAACTGCATATAGACTGAGTGCATATTACCAGTAAAACTTGGAAGTAAATACTGTAAACTCATTTATGAAGTCTGAAATAGTAAAGGTGAGAGTTTCCCAAGCTCCATTTATAAGGATTCCGTAATAATTACATAATTGCTCGAATACCGTATACGGTTACACTATACAGAACCTAGGTAACTCTGTAGACCATAACCATTTTAACACTTGAGTAAGCATCGTCAAATACTTATAACCAAACCTAACATTTCTACTCACTCAACTGGACCAACGTTAATTGGCTCATAACAATATAGTACACTTGTGTGGTCATATATTCTGTAGTGTTATTGTTTGAGTTGTGCCCTGGACTTCCGGTGGATCACCATATTTTCATTTTATAGACCCTTTGCAAAAGGCGGGGCTTAAATTGGCTCCTCCCATGTTCCGCCATATTGGTGCACCGTAGTCTTTCGCGTGCAGAATGGCTTTGGCGAGAAGCATTCCAGAAAGGAAGAAAAGCGGGTTTCTGCTGGAAGACTATTCCTCAGGCTTGAAGGGGGATGCCGAGAGTAGAAGGTACACTGAGAAATTGTGCTATATTGGTGGA
>WLWI01002849.1_pt1 | contig 14916 bp, 7 predicted proteins | sample 6701501 | NCBI WGS metagenome assembly WLWI01 (sample SAMN12718690, study PRJNA515312) | sponge metagenome | isolation source: marine sponge | host: Mycale hentscheli | place: New Zealand: South Island, Marlborough, Capsize Point | collected 2014-11-01
TTGTGTGTATGAGTCATGTGACCAAGTCATGCACTAGAGTTGTGTGTATGAGTCATGTGACCAAGTCATGCACTAGAGTTGTGTGTATAAGTCATGTGACCAAGTCATGCACTAGAGTTGTGTGTATTGAGTCATGTGAGGAAATTATTGTGTGGTAAATTTCACTTCAACTATTCTTTCTATCTGTCCAGGAGATCCTAGGACTGTCAGGAACAACCTCTCCAACTACATAAAGATGTGCTCTTCTAGTGTGGTGTTTGAGAAGCCTGAAGATAGAGTAAAAGTGGCTAAGAAGATCCTCGACATGTGCTTTAAGAATGGTGAGTGATGCTATAGACTTCACACTTGTAAGTAAAGAAGTTCACTGGTTGAGTCACTTGCCTATTTCCTTGTGTTGTTGGCACGGGAACCTCACCAGACATCTGGACATACAATTAGAGCTGAGGATACTTATACTGTACTTGCAACATATTGCAAGAGTCAGTGTTCATTATTGGGAGATATTTCAGCATCACGCACAAGTATTTCATGAGCCTGGCGAAAGTTGATGAAGTGTTCAAAATAAAGGAAGGCAACAGTTTTACTAAACCTGAGTCCAGAATTATATCATGAACAGAAGGACAGAGAAGCAGGGAGGAGAAGGGAATCCATGGCTTCAAAAGAGTGACCTGAAGAGAGGAATGGCTCAGGAAGAAAGAGAGCTGGAGAGAGGAATGGCTCAGGGAGAAAGAGAGCTGGAGAGAGGAATGGCTCAGGGAGAAAGAGAGCTGGAGAGAGGAATGGCTCAGGGAGAAAGAGAGCTGGAGAGAGGAATGGCTCAGGAAGAAAGAGAGCTGGAGAGAGGAATGGCTCAGGAAGAAAGAGAGCTGGAGAGAGGAATGACTCAGGAAGAAAGAGAGCTGGAGAGAGGAATGGCTCAGGAAGAAAGAGAGCTGGAGAGAGGAATGACTCAGGAAGAAAGAGAGCTGGAGAGAGGAATGGCTCAGGGAGAAAGAGAGCTGGAGAGAGGAATGACTCAGGAAGAAAGAGAGCTGGAGAGAGGAATGGCTCAGGGAGAAAGAGAGCTGGAGAGAGGAATGACTCAGGGAGAAAGAGAGCTGGAGAGAGGAATGGCTCAGGGAGAAAGAGAGCTGGAGAGAGGAATGACTCAGGAAGAAAGAGAGCTGGAGAGAGGAATGACTCAGGAAGAAAGAGAGCTGGAGAGAGGAATGACTCAGGAAGAAAGAGAGCTGGAGAGAGGAATGGCTCAGGGAGAAAGAGAGCTGGAGAGGGAAAATGATGTAACCGGACCTAGTGCAAATTTGTTAATGTTGGTACATCAAGTGCCACTGTGTGGCGACGTACTTACCAGTTGTTATTATTATTATTTTTATTATTATTATTATTATTATATTAGTTTTTTCTGTCGCTATGATAATGTATTGTTTCTATGGTATGTGTAGGTGTGGCAGCTGAGACTCCACTGTATAATTTATTACTGCATGTATACAACAGTAATGGCTACATGTTCAAAACGTCAGAGTTCCTGGAGGAAATGATGTTGAGGAAGTGTCTGCCAGATGCGGTGAGTAGCAATCATTCAGGAAGTCTTACAAGCAAGTACTAGTTCAACACAATGTGGTGTGTTTAAATTCAGCGCAGTGCGGTGTGTTTAAATTCAACGCTGCGGTGTGTTTAAATTCAGCGCAGTGCGGTGTGTTTAAATTCAGCGCAGTGCGGTGTGTTTAAATTCAGCGCAGTGCGGTGTGTTTAAATTCAGCGCAGTGCGGTGGGTTTAAATTCAGCGCAGTGCGGTGTGTTTAAATTCAGCGCATGCGGTGGGTTTAAATTCAGCGCAGTGCGGTGGGTTTAAATTCAGCGCAGTGCGGTGGGTTTCAATTCAGCGCAATGCGGTGGGTTTAAATTCAGCGCAGTGCGGTGGGTTTAAATTCAGCGCAGTGCGGTGGGTTTAAATTCAGCGCAGTGCGGTGGGTTTAAATTCAGCGCAGTGCGGTGGGTTTAAATTCAGCGCAGTGCGGTGAGTTTAACTTCAACACAATGTAGGTCTATTTTTAGTAACAGACTACAGGGTTCATAATCTTTTTAATATTTTATTAGGTTACTTACAATCACATGGTGAAGGCATGTTGTAACCAAGGCAACATGAGAAAGGCATTGAAATTGATGGAAGAGATGAGGCTTCAGAAGAATCTTCCGGTGACTGAGTCAGTGTACGGTTCTCTCATCACTGGATACTCAAGAGCTGCTAGACTGTCTGAAGCTGAGGGCGTATTGGACACCATGAAGCAAGATGGGTACAGTGTGGGCGTGACAGCTTTCTCTAGTCTGATATGTGCATATGCTGAAAGAGGTCAACTGGACAAGATAAGAGAGGTTACTACAGTAATGACAGCCATCATATCTTATCTGGCAGTAGTTTGGATGAGGTATTGTTTAATGAAGTGCTTCTAACCCCCTCGGAATCTCACAGTAACTTTAAATGCATAAATATTTGATAATATTTTGAGGCCAAAGGTATTTTAATAGTTATAAAGCACTAATGATGTTATATCAGAAATTATAGAACACTCTAAATGGACACTGAAACATTCTGTAGCATTGGATTACTGATTATGTTGTGTTTATTAATTCTTTATGTTAGACTTACGATAGAATGAGATGTGAAGGGGTTGACCCTACTAATCAGTTGTCAATATCTGTAATGGACACATTGTCAAGGTTTGGTCATGGAAGAATCATTACTGACTTTCTGTCTTTACCTGAGGCAGAAATGTGTCACTCCTTTGGTGAGTAGAAACTGAGTCTAGATTTGTTCTGGGAGATGGATACACGTTTAGTTGTCCTTGTGTGCGGTAGCATGGAGAAGAAAGTTAGTTATTGCCACAATTTGAAACTCGCATGTATAAATCACATTATTGGTGAGTGAGACACTATCACATTCGGTGGTCGACTCTCCCCAAATTTCACTGAACAGAATCCTCTAATTTATCAGTATTTACCCGTATCATCCCAGGAAATTGAATTGTTTACACTTTGAATTCTCTTTGCGGGTGCTATTAAAACTTACAAGCTTACCGGAGTTCATTTTCTATTTGAATTAGAGGCGGTGGTAAGCTAATGTGCTATTTGTCATAGTTATACGTACTACACAACACTGTTGTTCTTAAATACAGAATTTAAAAATATTTGGTCGCCACCTGGAATTGAACCCAGGACCACCTGTATAACCCAAGTGCTCTGCCACTGAGCTACGACAACCAGTTGGAAACAAACACTCCAATTCTGCTGGTTTTCGTAGCTCAGTGGAAGAGTGCTTGTGTGTTAAGCAAGCAGTCCTGGGTTTGATTCCCAGTGGCGACCAAATATTTTTAATTCTGTATTGTTTAAAAAGCCTATGAAAGAGAGAGAGTACATCTAATACTGTAGATTTATGTAATTGTTACTGGAGAGGCTCACTAGCCATTTGTGCTCTCCAGCACACCTCTAGTTAATAGACATACACACTCACAGATCTCAGTATTAATGTGACACTCTTACTAACTGGATGTTGCATTTCTTGTACAGATTTGCGTTTCTTGTGCTATTCTTGTTTGTCTCGAGGAGAGTTGGTACTTCCTCTAGAGCTCATGGAGCGTCTCCATCAGAGAAGGAGTCTGAACGAAGTGTTAGTGACACGTTTCATGGTGTCCGCGATGCACCAAGGCCAGTCTATCAGAAGCATTTTGGAGTTGCTTGAGGAAAAAATTGATTTGAGCTATTTCTCCTATGTAAGTAATAGATGAACTGTTACTACCACATGGTAATAATAGATGAACTGTTACTACCACATGGTAATAATAGATGAACTGTTACTACCACATGGTAATAATAGATGAACTGTTACTACCATATGGTAATAATTATCCAATATATGTGTATGGTCCTACTGTATATTAACTTCACTTATAATTGTTATTTTTATTTAGTATTATATTTAAATTACAAACTGTAGCTAAAGCACTAAATACAACAATCTAGCTATAAGTTTATTGTAAACAAGAATACAGCGTAGTGTAAATTTTTTCATTGACTTGAATTGGCTATTGATTTGAGAATATCATTGAGTGCTGGAGTGTATGTGTATGTGTGTGTGAGCATCTCTTGTATGTGTGTGTGTGTGTGTGTGTGTGTGTGTGTGTGTGTGTGTGTGTGTGTGTGGTGTAGTGGTTGTGTCCTTGGCTCAGGAGCTGAGGTCCTGAGTTCAAGCCCAACTCTGGGCAATTTTCCATCTGATTTTCCATCTGCTTCCCACCAGTCCACCCAGCTGTGATTGGGGGACCTGGCATTTGCTGGATGCAAATTCAAGGCCTTTTCTCATGAAACAGCAATGGTCCAGGTGGGACTTCGGGTGCCCACACCACTTGCTGTGAGGAAAGGCCTGTTCTCCTGCGAGTTCCTAGCTCGGATCCAGGAGCTTTGCTTGCACGGCTCACAGTGCCTGCTTAGTGCACAGGCATCCTGGCTCTGCCAGGTGCGCGTGACCGCCTAGCAAGCAGCAAGATAATTTGCATTTTGCATTTGCATGTGTGTGTGTGTGTGTGTATGTGTGTTGTGCATGTATGTATGTGTGTGTGTCTTTACTTTAATGTCTGCATTACTACAGATCCCCCACATCATAGCTTCTCACGTTTTACATTACACATTGCCTACACAATACAAAGACCAGTTCCGGTATTATCCAGACAAGGACGGACTCAAGCCCCACCCCTGGGGGAACAAGCGCTGGGTTTCAGAAGTGACATATGCTCTGAACTATCTTGGGAAGGTGAAGAGTCTTCATATGTTTTACTACTATCCTCTTTTAGCTCGTCATTCGAGTGATGCCAATACTGAAGGTATTTGATGATGATTATGACAAGCATGGAAGAGTGGGCGTGTGGGTGGGCGGGTAGTATTAGTGTATTTTATTAATATACACTCAACTATTGTTGTTTGAAGTAGTGTATCACTACAAGTTATTTGAAAATGAGTTAAGTTGAGCTATGCAGGATAGAAGACATCTATATAGTCTTCAACAATCATTCTCTCATGCTTGTGTTTTATACAGCACCAATCATGTCGTGTTATACAATTATGCGATTGCTAGTTTTGAGATTGTTTGATTGGGTTGACTAGAATATTTGCAAGTATAAGTAGCTAACTCTTTGTGGGTAGCTAACTCTTTGTGGGTAGCTAACTCTTTGCTGACCCCATTCCACAAGGGAAGAAACAGAGCCCACCATTGCAGGTTGGACTTGAATCCCTTGTTCAGCCATATTGACCTGTCCATCTCCCTGACTGTCTTGGACAAGTCAATCATTCTCCTAATGAAGAACCTCCCTGAACATACTACACAGCATGCATGCTGCAACTGCCCGATGATATCTCTTTTGGTGCAGGACCTTTGATTCTGTCACTCTCCAATTGCCCTCTGGAGCCTCCTCAGCTTCTCTTCCAGGAGTCTCAGGGTGCCTTCTGCCACATCAATGACAATACCCAGGAAAACTATTAACCTTGCTGGGCCCTCTGTCTTGTGGTGGGCAATTGGTGTACCCAACCTGCTGAAAACCTCTAGTGTCCACCTCAGAACTGCATTGCTCTCCTCTCTGACTGATGGTCAGATGACAAGGTAATCATCCAGGTAGTGCACCACTTCGATATTCATTGACTGGTACCTCCTCTCGGCCACCTCCCCTAACCTCACTACTGGCAAACTTCTCCCAGGGTGCAGGGCACAGTCTTTCCCAGCTATGGTCAGGGAGCATACATGATGAGGAACAGAACTGTCTCCTTCTCCTGTAGGCCAGGAATGTAGTGGCATAGCCTGATTGATCTGACCGAAATTAGCTTGACTCGAGGGCCACGATCTGCTGTCTGAATGCAGAGTCATATAGTAGCCAGCCTCTGCCACCACACCACTGGGCCTCTCCCGTCAGGGTTGCCTGGTAGGCCCACATCTCGCACACCTTCTCAGGGTGCACCTCGTATACGGTCATTGTGAAAGACTAACAGTGCAGCCAACTTAGCAGATCTGGCACCTCTCGGTGATCTACTCGAGCTATGGCTTGGGCCTGCTGACCTCCTTCCCCGGCTCATCACCTGTCTACCTCGATGTTATCATTGAGCAGCTCGGACAAGTCCACGTACTCCCGTTTAGTAATCATCTTGGCCAGCTTGGCTGGCACCACTGGGAGAGAATTGCTCAGCACAAAGGGGCCACTCTCTTTGGGCCCTGCTGGAATAGCTCGAGATGGCACCACTGTATCAGGCGATGGAACAGGTTTGTCTAGAAACTCATCAAATGCGGCGAGATCTAGGGCCTCTACCCTCACCGGGGCTAGGGCCTCTACCCTCACCGGGGCTAGGGCCTCTACCCTCACTGGGGCTAGTGCCCCTCCGAAACCACCTACATACTAGGAGAGTGTCATAACACACGACCAACAACATAAGCTACCCCGCCCAGTCGTTACTCCCTGTACGCTGTGCTGCAGTGAGTGTTTCTACCATGACTTTTCAACCCTGCCAGTGAGCTGTTCCCTGATAATGTGACCATGCCTGGGCACCATGAACATACTCTACTCTGCACCCTGCCTGGGCACACGCACCTACCTTAGCCTGACAACCCTGCCTGGGTTTATGCACCTACCTTAGCCTAGCAACTCCGCCTGGGCACACGCACCTACCTTAGCCTGGCAACCCCGCCTGGGCACACGCACCTACCTTAGCCTGGCAATCCCGCCTGGGCACACGCACCTACCTTAGCCTGACAACCCCACCTGGGTGTATGCACCTACCTTAGCCTGGCAACCCCGCCTGGGTGTATGCACCTACCTTAGCCTGGCAACCCCGCCTGGGCACACACACCTACCTTAGCCTAGCAACCCTGCCTGGGTACATGCACCTACCTTAGCCTGGAAACCCCGCCTGGGTGCATGCACCTACCTTAGCCTGGCAACCCCGCCTGGGTGCATGCACCTACCTTAGCCTGGTAACCCCGCCTGGGTGCATGCACCTACCTTAGCCTGGCAACCCCGCCTGGGCACACGCACCTACCTTAGCCTGGCAACCCCGCCTGGGTGCATGCACCTACCTTAGCCTGGCAACCCCGCCTGGGTGCATGCACCTACCTTAGCCTGGCAACCCCGCCTGGGTGCATGCACCTACCTTAGCCTGGCAACCCCGCCTGGGCACACGCACCTACCTTAGCCTGGCAACCCCGCCTGGGAGCATGCACCTACCTTAGCCTGGCAACCCCGCCTGGGTGCATGCACCTACCTTTGCCTGGCAACCCCGCCTGGGCACACGCACCTACCTTAGCCAGGCAACCCCGCCTGGGCACACACACCTACCTTAGCCTAGCAACCCTGCCTGGGAGCACACACCTACCTTAGCCTGACAACCCCGCCTGGGCACATGCACCTACCTTAGCCTGACAACCCTGCCTGGGCACATGCACCTACCTTAGCCTGACAACCCTGCCTGGGTATATGCACCTACCTTAGCCTGACAACCCTGCCTGGGTGTATGCAGCCTACCTTAGCCTAGCAACCCCGCCTGGGCGCGTCTCTCACTCTTCCCCAGGGCTGTGTTTGTATGCCTGTAAACATTCCCTTCACTTGGGCTACTTTCTCTCTTTTTTTGTCTCCCCCGCTGTTATTCTTCCTTAACTCCCTTATTCCATACACTCCTTTTTTTCCTACATATATATTTGTGTCAGGAATTCTAGCCTACCGTGTATATGATACTTAAAAACCCCACCTGTCCTATATCCATAGTATCTATGTGTTTATAATATATATATTTTTTTTTTTTTCTCTTATAATAAACACTTATAAAAACTTCACCCAGTAACATCGTGTGGTAGGCCTTTCACTAGGCACCCCCTAGGCTCCAGGCTTTTACCACAATCTCCTAACCCTAGTTGATATGCTTTGGCTGTCTATGTCCGAGTCTTACTGCTCCTGCCTCCTCCATCTGACAGGCCAGCCTCCTCCATCTGACGGGCCAGCCTCGCCGCTTACAGATGGAGCTCCCGCTGTGCTACCCGAACCTCCAGCACAACTCCCCGACTCCATCGTGCTGCCATCCTCTGCCCGGTAGCTTGGTTCCAAGAGCGCCTTGAAACCTGGGATTTCTTGGAGGAGTTCTGCCATTGCCTTTTTCATGGCGGTCTTGTCAATTGAAGTGGTCCTCGCTTCAGTTGTGTGTTCCACCTTGTCACTCATAGTGCGGACTTCCCCAGAACTCGTCCGTGCTAATTCTTCTCTCCTCTTTGTGCTGTAGTTCACTATACTCTGAACTGACTGGTAGTTGACTGAACGAGCCAACCCACATGCTCCATAGACGTATCCCCTCCCCACTTGTCTACCTTCCTATATTAACTTGGTCTAACTTTGATTAAACCTAATCATACATTGAGGACTAATTGAGGACTAACGCAGGATTGCCAATTGTCTAGTTTTGAGGGTGTACTTCTACTATGGTCGGTTCTAATTTTGTGTATTTATAACTTGATGTTTCAAAATTAGTTTGTTGAGTCATACTAGAGCTACCATTGTATCTATATTTAGAAATATATTTATAGATATGTCACTATTTTTAGGAGCTGTACAAGTGATGTATTGGCTGATGTTTCACAGAATGCCTCTGCATCTTAATCACAGGTTAGAAGTCCGTACTTTACCAGTCACAGCAGCTGACTCTGGCATACACGTATACATTAGATATAGAGACGGTTACATGTACAAGATATTCAGCAATGCTAGGATTACAATGGAGGACTTCATTGCTGCTCAGGTGAATATATCACATGTTGTCTAGGATTACAGAGTTCTTTCAATTTTGTGTTAATTTTTTATTTTTTACCAGTAATAATTACGTTCTCTTTTGATTCTGTCAATAGATAACATTTAAGACTCATTAAAATAGCATCAACTGCACATAGTAGCCCTACTATCATATTTACGCTCAGTGTGCATACATGTCAGGGTTTATAGTACTCTTTTTTGTCATTCATTCATTCATTCATTCATTCATTCATTCAGTCTGTCAACAGTGGATCTCGCAGATGGTGGGCTTTTATGCCTAGAGAGAAGGAACTCAGACTAGAGGATGATTTAAGTCTCATAATTTGCCATGTTTTACAATTTCAGCTCTTTGAGAAAATTCATCAATAGAACAAAATTATTATTGTCATAAGTTGAACAGTTAGAACTTTTTCTATTCAACAGAAGTGACTCTGTTTACAAATTACTGCATTTTTAACAAACTAATTAGCACTGAGGGTATTGTGCACTCTTAGTTGCTCTAGTTTAATAAAGCAGTGATTTAGGAATATGTGAGCGGGTCTGGGAAAAGGGACCTTACGGGACAAAAATTGAAATTGAGATATAGGCTCCAGAAATACGTAAAAATCCTTTCTTTCTCCTATTTTTGTTTCTTGCAGAATTAGTCTTAGTGACCCTTACTCTACGTCTATGCCAAATATCTCATGTCAAAACAACTTAAAAGACCCCAAGCGTGCCGTGGAAAGACAAGCTACTTTTTATTCTCTCTCGTTCTCGAAGTACAATAAACGGGGAATTGGCGGAGTTTCAAACAAGTAGCTAAAAAAAAAACGGCATAGCTTTGAGACTATTGCATGCACTCTACAGCTTACCTCTGGCTGAAAGTTTACCGCTACAGCGAATAGAGTAGCCAAGGATTCCGACAAGACAGGCTGTGAGACGCTCTGAAAGCTAAAAAGAACTCTACGCAAAACTTCGTTAGTCGCCGTTAAAAAGCGGCTGCATGATTTATGCAAAGTACACCGTTAAGTATACGGAAACGTTAATTATACCGTAAGTGGAAATTCAATTTAAGTTTTCTCGATTTCTAGTTCAATTGCTTTGCTGAATACAGCCCAGTTCAACTGCCAGTTTCTCTGCGTGTCGAAGGTTTTACCCTCCAGTATTTTATCACTAAGTTGAGATAAATTATAGCTTTAGGTTTGCACCATAAGGTCCCTTTTCCTAGACCCACTCACATATAGATTCATCACATGGGATGAGTGACCTTTCTTGTTCCCATATTTTTTAGAGCAATTGTGACTTTGCTAGTTCCCATACTCTTTTGGGAAACCCTAAATCCTCAATACTTCCAGTATATAATATATTTGTAATATATCTGTGTTTAATAGTTGTGACACGTTCCTGTTCATACTCTGTGTGTAGGTAGCTCATTCCTGTTCATACTCTGTGTGTAGGTAGCTCATTCCTGTTCATACTCTGTGTGTAGGTAGCTCATTCCTGTTCATACTCTGTGTGTAGGTAGCTCATTCCTGTTCATACTCTGTGTGTAGGTAGCTCACGGAGAAGAAGATCAGTTTTGGCTTATTCAACTGTTAGTCTTTCAACTTGCCTATGGCAAACTGTCCCACCTGGAATCCACATGTGAGGAGGGAGTATTACAAGTTCAGGCTTTACCTAGAAACTTTGTCAGGGAAGGAAAGCTTGGGCGAATAAACAAATAGATATCCTTTATATAGTCAGGTTCACTATGTACTTTTGTTCAAAATTTTTGGAGATTAGCAAAGTAGGATATTTTTGGAAAGCTTAGAGCATGAGGAATCTGAAAATCAATGTTTACATTTGCACAGATGCCTGTATGGCTGTCAATTTTCAGTTTCAAAATGGCCGCTAAAAATAAGGTATCTTTGCACCTAAAAATTCACTGGTGACATTTTTATACCTCTATTCATGAATATTAGGCACCATAGGTTGTGATAAAGTGAAATTAGTCATGATAAAGTGATAAATTTCACCAAAGAAGTTTCATTTTGTGGTTAACACTATAGTATAGTGGAGTTACAGTAACCACACTGCATGCATCAGCTAAATTCATGCTTGAACATGCAAACACTATGATCCTGCTTTGAAGGACAGCTGCCATCTCTGAGTCTCTACTAATACAGTTTGAATCGACTACAGTAAGCTTGTTCTTTTGAGCTAGTGTATGACTGTGTTTACTCTAGTGCGCGTGTTGTTGCTTATTCAGTTTCTGCACATCATGAGTAGTGAATTGGGAGCAAGCTCTCCATGTCTTGTCAAATCATCTAAAGAACTTGACTGGAAAGTATGTATTATCTGTCAGGAGTCCACTTCTAAAAGAGGAACTTTGGTTAAAAATCCCAAAACTGAATCATATCAGAAACTACTCAATGCAGTTAAGGTAAGGGCCAGCTTGCAGGATGGAACATACGTTGATATTCAAGGATACCTGAATCAAGTCGATAATGAAACATTCATTGAAAAAAAACCCATATGGCATCGTAGCTGTTATTCTGATGCCACAAATGCTATATCCATACAACGAGCAAAGGATCGCTTACAGCATGCTATTTGTACAGGAAGCTATGCTGCAAAAAAACGTGGGCATAAAAGAACACATTCTGAAATGGATGAAACCACAACAACTAGCAGCTCAACTCCTTTTACTAGATCTGCAACGGAGCCTTTGAGGAAAGATTACTGCTTTTTTTGTCAAAAGGACGATGGCCAGGATCTATTCACAGTACGAACTGAAAATGCTGGGAAAGCACTTCGACAAGCTGTTGAAATCTCGCAGAGCCAAGTGTTGATGACACGACTAAACAATGCAATATCGCCTAGTGATGCTCATGCAATTGATGTTCGATATCACAAGGTATGCTGGACACGGCATGTATTCCATGTGCTAAGGGATGATGCTTCCAATCAAGAAAAATGTATGCAGACTCCTCTGCCAATGCAGATACCATGCTTGATTGAACTGATCAACCTTGTAGATATACACACCCAAAACAAGGCTTACCTACCCATGGACGTCATTGAGACAACTTACATATCTATGCTTGGTGGAAGAGATGAGGCACAAAAGCACACACCAACTCTGACAAGGCAATGGCTGAAGGACAAAATTCTTTCAGAGTTACCAACTGTGAAGTCAGTGAGACAGAAGGATAGAAGAAAACCATCTCTTCTTTACTGTCCTGAAGCATGCGAAGAAGACATGGTCTACTCTTCCTTGGTACAAAATGTCACCAGTGAAATAGAGAAGACAAGGAAAATACACAAGACAGCAATAATGGTACGTGATAGCATTATCAAATATGCTGGGGAGAAGGAGGAAAGCAATTCAATTATAGTATCCACCACAAGGGATGATATTCCCACTACACTCTACAGTCTGATAAGGTGGATTATGGTTGGATCGGAGGAAGAGCTACAAACAGAGGTTAAAAATAGGACAGTTGACAGATCTGCTTTGACAATTTGTCAGAATATAATGTATGCCTTCAAAACTAGGAGACAAGTACAACATATACCCAAGAAATCCTCTGAAAAATTCCGGACACCACGTTCACGAGAAAACCCACAGGTTCTAGGGTTGGCTCTCACTGTCCATCATGACACCAGGAACAAGATGTTGCTGAACTTCCTCCATGTACAGGACTACTGCATATCGTACAACCGTACTTTGCTCCTAGAAACAGCAATTGCCAATGCTGTTGTGGAAAACACAAAGAAATTTGATGGGCTATATGTACCACCTTTCCTCAAAAAGGGTACATTTGTTTTCTTCGCTATTGACAATACAGACTTTGCTGAAGACACTGTGGATGGCAAGAGCACAACACATGGCACAATCACAGCAGTGTATCAGAAGGCTAGTGCACCTGGAGAACCAATCGCACCCAATCTGCAAATTAGTGAAGCCCAAAACCTATCTGTTCTTCCTTACCATGTACCCATGAAGACATGTACTAAACCAAAACCTGGGCCATACAAGAGAGAAGATGAATTTGAAGTGAATCCTGCAGGTGTTTCTGAATCATATGAATTGACCACTCTTGGATGGATGATTGCATCTGCTCTCTCAAGATCAGCAGAGGAAGCCAAGATCCCAGGCTGGGCAGGTTACAAATCACTGGTGTCACTTGGTCAATCAGTTACTCAGGTGGGTGCGTTGCCCTTACTACCAGAGGTCGCACATGAATGGCCTACAATGCTGACAGTGATGTTGCAAGCATCACAATTGAAGAGGTTAATAGTTGGTCAAGACCATCCAACTGTCATAACTTTTGACATGGCACTATATGAAAAGGCAGTACAGCTCCTAGATGCAAGACCCAACTTGAAGAATGAAATTCTTCCAAGACTAGGAGAGTTGCATACTGTGATGGCTGCTCTGAGGGCTCTAGGAACCTCGATAGAGAATTCAGGCATTGATGACACTTGGATTGAAGCAGATGTTTATGGTCCCTCAACAACAAGGCAGATCCTCAAGTGTAGCCATTACAAGAGAGCACTTCGTGCACACATCCACACATATATGGCTCTGTATGAACTTGCTCTGGAACAGTTCTTCACTGACATGCCACACCTAAAGGAAATCTGTTTGAGTCCAACAAAAGAATTACATGAGGCCTGCATTAACATGGCCTATGGTGGATCAGAGTGCATCAGGATTGCCAACACCAATCTGCTTCAAGTGCTAACCGAAGAGAACATCATTCAACAGCTCAAAACATGGGAAGATCAGAAGTCATCTAATGCTATGTTCAAGTCAATGATGAACTACCTCCACCGGGTTGAGGTCATCTTGTTATTTGTTGAAGCATCCAGAAATGCGGATATTGCTCTCCATCTGGAAGCTGGAGATGCATTGAGCAAACTTTTCTTTGCTTTTGATCGAATAAAGTACAAACGACTCTGGCCAAGATATATTGCTGACATGCATGAATTGAAGACAAAGCATCCAGCAACATGGAAAGAACTTGAAGACGGAAACATTTCTGTCACCAAGAGTGAGATACCATTTGTTTCAATAGGTCCTGACCATGCCTGTGAGCACCTCAACAGGATGATGAAAGTCCATTCTGGCTTAGTTGGCATTTCAAATAATCCAAATGCTAGGCAGCGGTTCTTCTTGGCTTCTCCAGAGATGTCACGTTTATCAACTGAGTTTAAAGGGCAGTTTGGGCTAAAGGCGAACAAGCCAGAAGAACATCATGACGTACAACCTTCTGTTATCCGACAAGAACATCAAGCTGTTGACAAAATCAAAGCTGCAATACTGAGTCATTGTAATCCATTCGCTGTTGAAGGCAACCAGCTGTATAATTTCATCACAAATGCATATGTACCAAAAGAACATGTTGCACAAATCTTAAATGCTGATGAAATTGGTCAGAAGCTTTATACAGAGTATGTTGCTGAACGTATCAATGGAGATGCCAGTCTTTGGGCACGGGTCAAAAAACAGAACAACAAAATGTATATGTCTGGCAACAAGAAGCTAACTGTAAAGATCCGTGACCAGACAGTTGACCTGAAAGAGACCAAAAACTTGTATGGCCGTCTGATGATTTTGACTAGATCCAACAGGGATATTGACCAAAAGAATGCAGTTGCTAACTATGAATTCACCCTGACTCCAAGAGCACTTTTTGCACCAGATGGATCGATGCTGCCATGTACTGACAAGTCAAAACTGATACACAACCTTGAGAAATTAGCAAGCTCAGTTGAGACTAATCAACATACCGAAATCTTGGCTTCCAACGAGCAGGATGATCCCTTGGATGATCCAATATCAAAGATCGCTATTGTTGATGGAATGGTTCTTGTCCAGAAGATGACGAAAAATAAAAAAGGGACATTCAGTACAGTTAAAGATCTAGCCCAGAGCTTCAACGACAGGCTTACAACTTTGACAGCAGGATTCAGTGAGGTTATCCTGGTCTTCGATACCTACAAACCTGACTCATTGAAAGGGAAAACGAGAGAGAGACGACGACAAGGAAAGGCTCCTGTACAGTACAAGATTGAAGATGATACAAAAATCAACCATATTCCCCTGACAAGGTTTTTATCAGAT